>Ga0208115_1000194_pt1 | contig 15222 bp, 8 predicted proteins | sample LakWasMeta4_LOW4_2_FD_183856 | JGI IMG/M metagenome (GOLD analysis project Ga0208115, IMG submission 183856) | Freshwater sediment methanotrophic microbial communities from Lake Washington under simulated oxygen tension - Sediment Metagenome... | ecosystem: Environmental > Aquatic > Freshwater >...
TTCATTGTATAGATTGCGGGCACATACCGTCAGTATGAGAGCCGGAACAAATGCACTATCCTTACAGCATGCTGCACTATCGATTGAAATACGGTTTTTGTTGCCTGCTGGTCTTGTCGGCCTGCGCACCTATGCCGGTGAAAAGTCCGTTGGCGCAATGGGCGCCTTCGCCGAATTTCGATACCCGAAAGCCGCGCTTGATTGTCATCCACCACACCGACATGGACAGTGCCGAAGCCGCACTCCGCGTGCTACATACGCAAAATCGGCAGGGCCGCGTGAGCGCCCATTACCTGATTGCAAACAACGGAAAGTTGTATCAACTGGTCGGAGATAACGAACGCGCCTGGCATGCCGGTGTCGGAAGTTGGCAAGGCATGACCGACATCAATTCGATTTCGATCGGCATCGAGCTGGATAATAACGGCAGCGAGCCTTTCGAGGAGCGGCAAATTCTGTCACTGATTCGATTGCTGGAGGATCTGTGCACGCGCCTGAACATTCCACGCGACGCGATCATCGGGCACGCCGATCTGGCACCCGCGCGCAAAAGCGATCCAAGCAGGCAATTCCCCTGGCAGCGATTGGCGCAAGCCGGATTTGGCAAGTGGTATGACGAAAATCTGGTAGCCGCTCCTGACAACTTCGACGCCGTGTTGGCCTTGAAAGCGCTCGGCTACGACACAAGCGATTTACCCGCCGCCGTTCGGGCCTTTCATCGCCGTTATCGCGGTATTGAAACCGACGTGCTTGACGACGAGGACGCCAAAATCCTGTTCAATATTCACACGCGATAGTCGATGCGGTCGAAAAAGTCACACGCGGGATTTGCATAAGACCTAGCGGCAGGCTTATAAGGCTAGGCTGGGGACGGCGCGATTGTGAAGGATGTGCATGGCAAGTTCGGGGCAGCATAAAAACGCGTGGCGATTTCGAATCGGCGGTGTCGGCCTTTGCCTGTTGCTGGGCCTGGCGATTCAGCATTCCGGTCTCGGTGCGTGGCTGGATGCCAAATACCTCGATCTGCAAACGCGCACGCTAAAGAAATATTTTCCGACCGAGGTCAAAAACGATGTCGTGGTAGTGGGCATCGACGAAGCGACACTCCAAGCTTTCACCGAACCTATGACATTGTGGCACCGGCATTGGGGCGATTTCATGCGGGCGATGCAGGTGGCGGATGCATCGGCGGTGGGGCTCGATATCGTGATGCCGGATCGCTCGTTCGACGATATCGTGCCCGGCTACGACAATAGTTTGATGAGCGGATTGCTGGCGGCAAAGAAAGACCGACCCGTGGTGCTCGCGCTTACGCTGGACAGCCAGGGCGATACGCGAACCCTGTTTCGAAAATTCGAACTGGTCGCCGGCAAGGACAATTTGGGTTATGCCTTGTTTCCTATAGATATCGATCAACGTGTGCGTCGATTCGACGATAGCTTGGCAACCGGTGATCAGGAAGTCGCTACCCTGGTCGGTCAGATGTTGCGAGGGCTCGGTATCAAATCCGGAACCGGGTATATCGATATGTCGACGGGCGCTTCCTATCAATACGTGCCGCTTCATGAAGTCACCAAGCGATATGAGAACGGCGATGTCGAAGGCTTGCGTAAGATTTTCGGCGGCAAGCCGGTATTGCTGGGAACGGTATTGCCCGCCGAAGACAGGCTGCCGTTACCGATAAATCTTGCGGCTTGGGAAGACAACGGCAATCTGGTACCCGGTGTACTGGTGCATGCGCAAACCCTGCGCGCATTCCTTAATCAGGGCTTGGTGAAGCCACTCGCGAATGGATTTGTCTGGCTTGGCATTTTTCTCGGTGCCTTGTGGTGGCTTTGGTCGTCCAGCCAAACCAGTAAATGGCTGGTGTTGATGATTTGGACGCTAGGTTTGCTGGCCATGACGATGATGCTATTTCGGCAGGGCATGTATTTGCCGATTAGTGCGATGACGTTGACGGCCGTGATCGCCCTGATGGGTCGCGCTATCTACGACGCGCTGGAACATCTACAAGAGCGCCGTCTTCTGAAACGTGCGTTCGGTAGTAGCGTGAGCCCCAACGTAATGGAAGAAATCCTGTCCGGAAAAATCACACCCGAGCTTGGCGGCACGCGAAAATTCATCGCGATTTTGTTTTCCGATATTCGCGGATTTACCACGCGCAGCGAATCCATGTCGCCTGAAGCCGGCATTGATTTGTTGAATCGCTACTTCGAATGCGTCGTTGAACAGATTCACGCCAACGGCGGTGCCGTGATCAACTTCATGGGCGATGGCATCATGGCGATCTTCGGCGAGCCCAAGCCGCTGAAAAATCCCTGTGCCGATGCGTTCAATGCAGCCAAGGCAATGCAGGCCGCACTGGCGACATTCAACGAGCAATTAAAAGCCGAAGGTGTAGCCCCGATTGAAATCGGAGTCGGCGTGCATGCCGGCGAGGTGGTGATTGGCCACATGGGCTCGAGCAATCGCAACGACTACACGGCGATTGGCGACGCCGCCAATGTCGCCTCTCGGGTGGAAGGACTGACCAAGGAAGTGGGCTATAGTATTGTCTGCTCGAAAGTTATTTTTGACGCGCTGCCAGATACTGATGGCCTGGTCGCGCTGGGACCGCAACCGATCAAGGGGCATACGCCGGTTGAAGTCTATGGTTGGGGCAAGCTTTAACAGCGCAGCGGGGTCGAACATGCAGCAGCATCGTAAAACTGGTTTGGTACTCGTTGTGGTTTTGCTGCTGTGCCTTTGCTTCGGTTTTGTTCTGGCAAAATCGGCACCCATCGTCGGCATGGTGACCGAAACACAAGGTCTTGCCTATTGGCAAAACGACAGCAAGAAAAATCGTGTGCAGGAGCTGGCCGAGCTTCCGGAAAATGCAAAATTGGTGTTGACCCAAGGCAGCAAACTGACCGTGGTCTATCTGGCATCGGGACAGCAATATGAATTGAACGGTCCAGGTCTTGTGCAGTTTAAAAATACAAAACCGATTGCCATGAATGGCATGCCGCCAAAGACAATTGGTGCAACGCCAGTGCTAACCGAGAAGATAAAAATCGATCCCAAAAATGTGCAAACTGCCGCTCAGACATTGGTGTCGACCGAAGCGAAAGAAGACCCGAATTTGCCGGTTGCCGTTGCAGCGCCATCACCGCCGCCGCCGTCTGCGCCGATGCCACCAAGAATGATTTCACCTAGTCCGGTGCCTTCATCATCTGCCGCCGCCACCGACGCAATTGCGGCTGCAGAAGCGCGTGCGCGCATGGAGGCCTACCAGGCAGCTCAACAAGCTATCATGGCGGCAAGACAGGCTGAATCCGCAGCGTCAGCGTCAGCCTCCATGCAGGCCGAGAGGGAAGCGGCGAGAGCCGAAGCCGAAGCCGCACAGTCTGCTGCCAAGGATCCGGTAACCGACATTGCGCCTAAACCGGAGTGTCCGCTGCCGACAAAGGATGACAGCACCGGACAGTCTGAAGTTGCCGCCTGCCGCAAATCCGAAGACTAGGCAAGACATTGCCAACGAAGCCCACCAAGCGTGCAACCGGCAGAAAACCGCGGCGTTTCGATTGCGTGTTTTTTCTGTCGGCTTTCATGTTTGCAAACACGCTTACGGCGCAGCAAGAAAAATCCGATCAGCCCGACATCGCCGAAATAGTCAGCGAGGTGTATTCGCTGACTTTAGATGAAGATTACGCGCAAGCGATAGTCAAGGCAGACGAGTGTTTGCGTGTGGCCGAGAAAAACAATGGGCCCGATCACCCCGACCTGTCGGGGTGTCTGAATGCGAAGGCTTTGATTTATGCATCGCAAGACCAGTATCCGGAAGCGGAAGCTTTGTACCTGCGAGCATTGGCGATCGACGAAAAAGCATCGGGCCCCGATAGCGTCGAAGTCGCCGATGATATGGACGCATTGGCTTCGATTTACGAATCGCAATCACATTATGAGAAGGCCAGGAATTATTACGAACGCGTCTTGCTGATCCGGGAAAAAGCGCTCGGCAAGGAGGACCCGGAAGTAGCTGAAAGCTTGTACAACATCGCCCGCATTTTGGTGACTCAAGCCGATTACCGGCAAGCCGAACTCCTGTTCCTGCGTGCACTTGAAATTCGCGATAAAAAATTGGGCCACGAACATCGCGACGTTGCCGAAGTGCTGGATGCACTGGCGGGGGCATACGAAAAACAGGGCAAGTTTGATAAAGCAAAACCATTGCAGCAACGCGCGAGCAAGATAACCGAGAAAGCGCTCGGTACTGATCCTCTCGAAGTCGCTGTCGGTGCCGCGTATCGAGCCCGTGTCTATCAGGAACAGGCGCTTTATGCCCAGGCCGAGCCGCTATGGCAGAAGGCATTCAAGCTAAAAATGGAGGCCTTCGGCCCGGAAGAGGATTTGGTGCTGAAAGCGATGGCCGATATTGCCGGGTTCTATTCCCAGACGCTGCAATTTTCCAAGGCACAAGCCCAGTATGAAAAAATACTTGCGATCAGGGAAGCCAAACAAGGCAAAGAGCACGTAGCTGTCGCCACCACGCTGAACAATCTCGCGTTGATGTTTGACAAGCAAGGCCGTTATATCAACGCCGAACAGCTGTATTTGCGTGCTATCGGAATTCTGGAAAAAGCAAACGGAGACAATACCGATTTATTGCCCGCATTGAATGGTCTTGGCCTGCTTTACTACCATCAAGGTCGTCTGGAACAGGCCGAACCCATTCTAAATCGTGCATTGGGAATTGCCGAAAAATCCCTTCCCGATGGCGATCCCAAACTTGCGATCAGCCTGTACAACCTTGCCAGTGTGCTGCAGGAAGCAAAGCAGTTTTCGCAAGCCGAGGATTTGTTGTTGCGAGCATTGAAGATGACACAGCAGCCCGTACTCTCAATCAGGCCCAGCATGACATCGGCACTCGCAGATCTAAACGTGGAGCAGACTGACTACGCGCAAGCCAATCCTTTGCTGCAATTTACCTTGGCTACGGACCGAAGCCGTCTGGGAAAGGACCATCCGCTGACGGCATCCTTTCTGAAAAGCCTGGCCAGCCTGTATGTCATGCAAGGACGTTATGCCGAAGCAGAGCCTTTGTTCCGTCGCGCCGTCGAGATTTTTGAAATGCCTTTGGGGCCGACCAACCCCGGGATTGCCTCGGTACTGAGCGAGTGGTCAAAACTGCAGATCAAGCAAACACACTATGCACAAGCTGAAGCCATGCAATTGAAAGCGTTAGGCATCATGGAAAAGGCTCTGGGCGAGGGACATCCGATGCTGGCACCTTACTTGTACGACATTACCGAACTGTATCTGGCGCAAAACCGGCTCGATGCGGCACAGGCAACATCGCAACGCGTCAGTAATCTGCTGCGTGATCGTTATGCCAATGACGATAATGATGGTCGTAGCGGCGGAAAGTTGTCGGAACAACAATCGCGCCGCGACATTTTTCTGCAGCGACTGTATCTGCTTAGTCTGAGCCAGAACAATCAGCCATCTTCATCATCGGTGGCAGAAGAAGCATTTGATTTTGCACAGTTGGCAAGAGCCTCAAGTGTTGGCCAGAGTATCGGGCAAATGGCCGCCCGTTTTGCCCAGGCCGGTGATGTGTTGGCGCAAACCATTCGCGAGCAACAAGACACGCAGGCAAAATTACGGCAAGCCAATCAGGCACTGCTTCTCACGGTGAGCCAAACGACCGAACAAGCGCATCGGGAGTTGGCGAACGTGATGCGTGAAGACGTAAACAAGCTCAATCAGCGGCTCGATGAACTGGAACAAAAACTCATTAAGCAATTCCCGCAATACCGCAGCCTGATTAGTCAGGCGCCGGTGAGCGCCAAAGAAGTGCAGACGTTGCTGGCACCCGATGAAGCCTTGATCGTATATACGCTGGCAGAGGCCCGGGTCTATGCCTGGGTAGTGACACCAAACACGATAGCATTCCTGCCCTTGTCCACCACTCAAGCCGAGATTGAAAGGCAGGTGCTTTTTTTGCGAAGCAAATTGCAGCCGGACGGCCAAGGTCGGCTGCCGGCATTTCCACCCACGACATCACAGCGTTTGCATCAGGATATCTTCGCGCCACTCGAGTCGCATCTGCTAGGCGTAAAGCATATTTTGCAGGTCAATGAAGGCGCACTGCAGGGCCTGCCGTTCGCCCTGCTTGCCAGTGAAGATCCTTCTACTTCAGCGCCGCATTGGCTGGCAGAACGCTTTTCTTTTTCCGTACTGCCATCGGTCAGTGCATTGAAGGCCTTGCGCGTATTCACCCGAGGAAAACCCGGCGTCAAACCGTTTGCCGGTTTTGGTGATCCGATACTGACCGATGCGAAGCAAAAGGATACGGAAATCACACCGCAGATAGTATTTCGCTCGGGTAATTTCTCGACCGGTGCTTCGCAAAATTCGAATGCCATCGCCGATGTCGAGGCTATTCGCAAGGCGATTTCGCTACCGCAAACTGCCGCTGAGCTACGTGCTATTTCCACGGTACTCCAAGGTGCGGATGAAGACGTGTATTTACGGGAGCGTGCAACTGAAACACAGGTCAGAAAGCTGGATCTGCTGCCCTATCGTTTTATTGCCTTTGCCACTCACGGCGTGGTGGCCGGTGAGATGCCCGGTTTGGCAGAACCGGGCCTGATCCTGACACCGCCAAGTACTGGAACCGAGATAGATGATGGCTATCTGGCCTCCGGTGAAATCGCCCAACTCAAACTCAACGCCGATTGGGTGCTGTTGTCTGCCTGCAATACGGCAGCCAGCGATGGCAGCAATAATGCCGAAGGCTTGTCGGGTCTGGCGAAAGCGTTTTTCTACGCCGGTAGTCGTTCGTTGCTGGTATCCAACTGGCCGGTATCATCGACGGCGACACGCGATTTGATCACGCGCACGATCAGTTTGTATGCGGCATCACCTGGCATTCGAAAATCGGATGCGCTGAAACAAGCCAGTGCCGAAATGGCCGCCAGCACCGACTATGCCCACCCGTTTTACTGGGCGGCATTTTCGGTGGTGGGTGATTGATCCTGAAAAAAATGGCTGTCGCTTACTGATTTGCCGTAACGGGTTTTAGTCGGCTACCCGCCATTGGCAGAGTCCATTTGCTCGGGTCATCGTGGCGTGGTGCCAGTAATTCGATGGACAAGGTTTTCGCAGTTTTGTCGATGACCAGTTTGTGATCGCTCATTTTCAGGTCATCGGGTTGAAGGTCACCTGCAGTCTCCAAGTCGGTTTGTGTTCGCAACCAAACCAGCGTTCGCATCATTTGCAATACACCCGCGAAATCCATGGCGCGCTTGCGATATTCGGAATAATTTGGCATTGCCAATTCCGTATAGTAGCTACCTACCGGATCAAAAAGCCTTTCCGCAAGGCCAATCTCGAAATCCGCAGGCGCCGCGGGTTGTCCGGAGCATAAAATGGCAATATGCGGCGCCAGCCGGGCTGCGGATGCGCGTACGTTGATCAAGGAAGAAACCAGGCTGTCAAAAAATCCGGATTGTCCGAATTCGACCGAGGCGATGCCCGCTTCCCTGGCGTATGCGAATGCCCCCGACATCGTTTTCATCTCGCCGCGCGCGATATCGCATTGGTCGATTTCATTCGCTGCAAGGGGGGCCAGCGCAGTGCTGCAACTCGCCGGCAGGGGATGGTCGGCAGGAAGTTCCGCCAGCATGTCGGCAAGCAAGTTCAGCTGGTCGTTGCCAAAGGATACGCCGACCATATCCACCACCAGTATGTCGTTATGCGAACGAAGCTGACGCCAGACTTTATAGTTTCGGCAGACTGCATCCAGCGCCTGATCGGTTTTGCCATCGTTGAAGTCGACGGCAGCGGAAAGTGTCTGTAATCCGCTGATGCCCGCCAGCGGCGGTAGCGGCGTGGCAAAACTGAAGTCCAGCGCATTGGCGAGATGGTCGGCGTCACGAAGTTTTTCCGTCCTTAAACGATAGGCTGAAAATTCAGCCGCAGTTTTTCGCGATTCATCAGGATTTTCACGCACGAAAGCAAGACAGGAATTAGGTCCGCGTGGACATAGTCGTTTGCCAGGCAGTTCCTGCCGGGCATATGTTTTGTTTAGATGCGACTGGTAAGTGGCCGACGTCCCGGCTTTCGCCGCCGCGTTATAGTTTTGCAGTTCCAATGCATAGGCGGCATCGATTTCCGCCGCAGGGATGTCATACGGTGCCAGCCAGACATGCTTGAACGCATTCTGTTTTCCATGGGCGTACTGGTAAGGCTGATTCAGTACGGCCAGTGCCTGCTCCTGCGCTTCGGTGTTTCGTGGCAGCACCCCCGACCACACGACTGCAACATATGCCACGAATATCCCAACCAAGCCCAACAAGAATTTTTTAAGCATAGCGATTCTCCCCTGACATGAATTTCTCCAATTGGCAGATGGCTTTCACCATCCCTGCTATTTGCTGGTTGCGTGCAGCGGCCACGATCCCGGCGAATTCGTTTTTCAAATCATCGACCCGCGCGTCATCGTCATCGGCGATACGAAGGATTTCAGCCAGTCTTTTTTCTTCCGGCGCCTGCAAACCTTCAGCAACGTCGATGTCAATGAGTTGTCGAAAGTTTTGCAGCGACAACATGTGTCGCAGACTCTGGCTATGCGGATGAATCAAGGCGGAACATTCGGCATAGGTCAGTTGCAGTAATTCATCGGGGACTGACATCAATTCAGTGCCGTCAACTATCCACGGTAACGCTGATTGCCCGGGACGATAGCGACAGTAATTCACATAAGCGAAATTTTCGATGGTCGCTGCCGTTGTCATCCACGAATAATGGAAGGGCGTATCTTCGGGGAGGCGGGTAACAATGCGAATCTTTCCGTCCACATCCTGCCAGATATCCTTGCCCGCATTTGGATCCAGATAGAAACCAAAGCCGCCGTAACCAGATTTAACAGGTAGATGTTTGTACCAACTATGTGCCGCGGCAACATGCTCGGCGAAGGCGTGCGCCTGCAGGAGCGACGGGCAGCGCAAGCGGCTGACGCGCTCTCGATACTGGGTCGGGCTGATCTTGAGGACGCTGGGTTTGGTGTCTGCCATCTCCATGGTCCCGGAAAGGATGGATAGGATGTAGCCTATTGTGCAGTCTTCACACGCATAAAATCCTGCTTGACTATAGTATCGTCATAACCGACTCGGGACCTCAAGTAGCCCGTGTCTTTTGACCGCAATGCAGCATTATTTGTTTTGATGTAGAAATCCGGCGTCGATTATTTGCTTCTGGAGAATTTCGTCATGCAGTCTGGTGCAACAGTATTTTTTTCACGTATCGCGACTCTTTTTCTGATTGCCGGCTTCCTCGCCGTCACAACGCCTGCCATCGCTGCCGATGCCGTTGCCATGGTGACGGACCTGCAAGGCAAGGCCACGCTTGTGGACGAAGCACGAAAAGCGGAGCTCGCCATTCTTTCCGAAATCAAAAGCAATACCCGCGTGCAGCTGCATGGCAATGCGCGTGCAGTCGTGGTGTATCTGCAATCGGGTCAGGAGTTTGATCTGAAAGGTCCTGCCGTGATCGTTTTCGGAGCGCAACAGCCCGAGGGCATCAGTGGCAACAAGCCGGCGAAGCGCGGTGTGGCGCTTGCCAAATCGGGCAAGGATATTCGTATCAAACCCGTCGTGGTAACGCAGGCCGCCATCGTGATGCGCTCGGTCAATCCAGGTATGAAAATTAAGTTACTGAGCCCCAATGGCAGCAAGTCTTTGCAGGCAAAGCCGGTGTTTGAATGGCAGGCACCGCAAGTCGGTTTGAACTACCAGTTCGAGTTGCTTGACGATGGCGGTAATCCGCTCCTGAGTACCTCGACCGGCAATGCGCAATTGTTATTGCCCGACAACGTGAATTTGCAGGAAGGCATTACCTACACCTGGGTGATTTCCACGAAGTTGCCCGACGGCAAGCAAAGCAGCAATGCGGCGGATTTCAGCATCGCCACGGAAACACTTCGCGCTGAAGTCGCGGCATTGCAGCCCGCTGCCGATGCCGCCCTTTCCGAGCGCGTGGTATTTGCGACCTGGCTTGAACAAAACGGACTGCGCGATGAAGCCCGCAAGCAATGGAAATTGATAGCGGCAGAACGTCAGGACGATCAACGTCTCAAGGTGCTGGCCGGAGACTAAGTCATGGCACGAATTATCCAGACTGTTTCAAATCTCGGGGGAGAGTTGCATGAAGTCATTGGCTGGCGTGTTGCTGGGTTTTGTTTTTCTGATCGTTCCATTCGAAAGTAGCCGCGCCAAAGAAGACAGCGAGTGGCAGAAGCTCAATGCCGAAGCCGAAAAAAATTTCTTTGCAGGCAAATATGCCGATTCCATCGAAAAGGCCAAACAAGCATTTGCGGTTGCAGACAAAACCTATGGCACTCAGTCGCGCGAAGCCGCAACGAGCATGAGCATGCTTGGCCACTTGATGCTGACACTGGGCCAGCTGGACAAGGCCGAGGTGCTGTATCGGCAATCGATGGAAATACGCGAGAAAGTGCTTGGCAAGAATGATAAGGACTACGGGGAAAGTCTAGGCAATCTCGCCGGGCTGTATCGTTCGCAAGGACGCTACCTTGAAGCTGAATCCCTGAATCTGCAGGCGCTCGTTATCCAGGAAAAAACACTGGGAACCGAGCACGATGATTTTCTCGCCAACACCAGCAATATGGGCCTGACTTACAGTTATCTAGGCAAGTACGACAAGGCCATTCCCTATTTCGAACGCGTGATTGCCGCTCATGAAAAAAAAGACGGCCTCAAGAATCCCAAGCTTGCGCTGCCATTGAACAACCTGGCCGAGGTCTATCGCAAACAGGGAAAATTCACTCAGGCCGAAGCGACGTATCAACGTGCTATCCGCATTCTTGAAATGGCGTATGGTGGCGACCATCCCAACGTGGCGATGTTCAATAATAATCTCGCCCTGCTCTATTACGACAAAGGTGATTATTCACAAGCCAGGCGGCTCTACCAAAAATCACTCGATCTGTTCGAAAAGACGCTCGGCGACAAACATCCGATCGTGGCCACCACCATGGTGAATTTGGCCAACATCCATTTCAAGCTGGGACAATACGAGCAAGCAGAGAAAATATATTCGAAAGCGAAGCTTATCCGTGAAGCGACTTATGGCCCGGAACATCCCGAAGTGGCGGCTAGTCTGAATAATCTTGGGTTGCTTTATAGCGAGCAAAGCCGTCATGCCGAAGCCGAGGCGATGTTTCTGAAGGCACTTCCGATATTCGAAAAGGTGTATGGACCCAACCATCCCGATGTTGCCAAGAGCCTGAGCAACCTTGCATTGGTTTATTCCTATCAGGGGCGTTTCGACCAAGCGTTTCCAGTGATGAAACGATCACTCGCGATCAGGGAAAAAGCCTATGGCCCCGAGCATTTCGAAGTGGCCAATAGCTTGAATAATCTGGGTGAAGCCTATCTGCGCATGAATAATTTTGCCGAAGGCGAACCTTTACTCAAGCGCGCCTTGGCGATCTGGGAAAAATCACTGGGTGCAGATAATGTCGAAGTAGCGGCGGCAGCCGGCAATCTTGGTTTTTCCTACAACAATCAGGGTCGCTTGGTTGAAGCGGAGTCCATGTATCTTCGCGCCATTGCGATCGCCGAGAAAACCCAGGGAACCCAGCATCCGCGCGTCGCCTCCCTGCTAGGTGATTTGGGAACGGTGTATCAAAAGCAAAATAATTTTGCCAAAGCGGAATCTTTCTACCAGCGAAGCATTTCAATTTGGCAGACGGTATTGGGTAGAGAGCATTATCAAACGACGCAATCGCTGAATAATTTGGCGAACCTCTATATGGAGCAAGGCCGCGATAGTGAAGCGCTGGTTACCTCAAGGCTTGTCACGGGAATCCTGCGTCGCCGTTTTGTTACCGATGAGATCGGCGAAAGTGCCGGAAAACTGGCGGAACAAAAATCCAACAGCAGTACGTTTATCCAGCAGTTGGAGATCATGGTGCCGGTGATCGCGAAGGCAGAGGATAAGCAGGCATTGGCATCAGAAGCGTTGGAAATTGCGCAATTGGCGCGTGCTTCAAGCGTCAGTCAAAGTGTGGCGCAAATGGCAGCGCGGTTTGGCCAGCGTGGCGATGCGCTGGCTGAACTTGTTCGTGCCCAGCAAGATACTCGCGATGCCTTGATTCGCATGAATAGAAACCTGCTGGAAGCCTTGAGCAAAACTTTCAGCGATCGCAATGCCGAGATGGAAACAAAATTGCGGCAGGAAATTCTCACGTTAAACACCCGGCTTGATGCACAGAATGCAAGCATCGCAAGCCGTTTTCCGAAATATCAAAGTCTTATCAGCCAGGAGCCGGTGTCGGCAGCGGAAATCCAGAAGCAATTGGCTGCCGAGGAAGCAATGGTGGTGTATACGGTCGCCAATATCAGGACGTATGCCTGGGTAGTGACCCGCAATGGCATCAGTTTTCATGCGCTGCCGACTGCCGGCGAGGAAATCGAAAAGCAGGTGCAATTTCTGCGCGGCAAATTGTTACCGAACGCCGCCGGAAAACTGGCGGAAATGTCACCGGCGACGTCGGCGCGGTTGAGCCAAAGTATTTTCGCCCCGCTCGAATCTTCATTGGCAGGCATCAAGAATATTCTTCTTGTTTCTGATGGCGCGTTGCAAGGCTTGCCTTTTGGCGTGCTGAGCACTACGCAGTCCGGCACGCCCGAATGGCTGGCAAAGCGATACTCGTTTTCAATCTTGCCCTCGGTCAGTGCCTTGCGCGCGTTACGGGCATTCAGTCAAAGTGAAACCGGAAAATTACCGTTTGCCGGTTTTGGTGATCCGGTGTTAACCGGCGATGCCGGCGGCACGCGAAATTTGAGTATGGCGAACGTATTCAAAACACGTAGTCTGGATACCGGCGGCAACGCATTGACGTCGAACGGTCTGGCCGATGTTGAAATGCTCCGCAAGGCGCCGCCTTTGCCGGAAACCGGCGATGAACTGCGCGCAATTTCCAGTGTGTTGAAAGGTTCGGCCGATGCCTTGTTTCTGCGGCAGCAGGCGACTGAAACTTTGGTGAAGCAAAGCAATCTTTCCGATTACCGTTTTCTCGCATTTGCGACCCATGGTGTGATGGCCGGTGAGTTATCCGGCGTCATGGAACCGGGTCTGGTACTTACGCCACCGACATCGGGCTCGACACAGGACGATGGCTATTTGTCGGCCAGTGAAGTTGCCCAGCTCAAACTCAATGCCGATTGGGTGTTGTTGTCGGCCTGCAATACCGCCGCGCCCGATGGCACGCCGGGTGCCGAAGGTTTGTCTGGTTTGGCGAAAGCGTTCTTCTACGCAGGCAGCCGTTCGCTGTTGGTGTCCAACTGGCCGGTAGCTTCGCAAGCCACGCAAATGCTGGTCACCGATACCGTTTCTACTTACGCCAAAACACCGCAAATAGGCAAAGCCGAAGCCGTCAAACAAGCAATGGGCCGCATGATGGACAAGCCTGAATTCGCGCATCCGTTTTATTGGGGTGCATTTGTGGTGGTGGGAGAGTAAATTTTGTCGGGCGCGGATCTGGTCGATAATCCGTTATTGTCCAAGCCCGTTCGCAAAAATTAAAAGCGTTGCGTGAATGCGGGTTTTTCTTTCGGGAGATTGCCATGTTTTCCATACTTCGTTGCGGTGCATTTTTCGCACTCGTCCTTGCCTGCCTTAGTCAGCCTGTTCTGGCCGATGATGAACTGCAAAAGCTGAAAGACGAAACCGTCGCGATGCTGGAGCAGGGGCAATTGGAAAAAGCCGAAAGCGCGGCTACCCGGGCGTTGGCGATCGTGGAAAAAGCGGTGCCGGTAGATAATCTGGAGCTGGCATCCTGCTTGCACAATATGGCAGCGGTTCTCACACAGAAAACCGAATTCGCAAAAGCCGAGCCGCTGTATAAAAAAGCCTTGTCCATTCGCGAAGAAACTCTGGGTGCCGATCATCTCGATGTTGCCAATACGGCATCGATGCTCGCACGTCTGCATGGCGAGCAGGGCCGCTTCGATCTGGCGCTTCCACTTCAATTGCGCGCGCTCGCAATCCGCGAGAAACAACAAGGCGAAGAGAGTCCCGTGGTGGCAGTTTTGCACGTAGATATCGGGCAAACCTATTACGACCTTGCAAAATATGACGACTGTAAAAAGCACTGGGAGCGTTCGCTGGCGATTAATGAAAAGATTTTCGGCCACGAACACAAGGAAGTAGCCACCAATCTCAATAATCTGGGAACACTTTATGACGTGCTGGGCCAGCCGGTGGTGGCAGAACAGTATTTTCTTCGCGCGCTGGCGATGCGAGAAAAATTATTTTCCCCCGACAGCATGGATCTGGCGGCGACATTGAATGCACTGGGAACGTTCTATTACAGGAAAAGCGAATACGTAAAATCCGAATCGGCGTTTCTTCGCGCCACCGCGATTGCCGAAAAAAATCTTGGCCCCGACCATCCTATCGTTGCCATCCTGATTGGAAATCTGGCATCGATGTACGAGGAACAGGGGCGTGTCGACGAAGCGATAGATTTGCACATCAGGGAGCTGGCGATTGGGGAGAAAACTCTCGGGCCGGACCATCCGGATGTTGCGACCACCCTGAATAATCTGGGATTAACCTATCTGGGAAAACGCGATTTGCAAAAAGCCGAACCGATGTTGCGACGTGCTTTGGCAATTTCCGAAAAAATTCTGGGTCCTGACCATCCGGATGTGGCCAATGCGTTGGCCAATATAGCAGGACTCTATATCCAGGCAAAACGATATCAGGAGGCGCTGCCGTTGCTGCAGCGGGCGCTGGCGATCAATACGAAAAGTTTTGGTGCCGGGCATCCGAAAGTGGCGAGCACCCTGCGCACACTCTCTGGTGCGCATTCGAGCCTGACGCAATTTGATTCCGCCCATAAGATGATTGATCAAGCCATCGCGATACAACGGGAAATCTATGGAGAGAATCATCCCGAATTGGTGGCGAGCTATTCCAGCAAGGCCGGTTATTATTTTCAGGAAAAACGCTACGAACTTTCCCTCGCGATGATGCGTGATGCTACCGGTATTTTGCGTCGGCGTTTCAACGACGACAGTGCTGCAGTCATGATTGAGCAAAAAGCCCAGCGATCCACTTTTCTCAAGCATCTGGAAGCATTGAGTTTTGTCGCGGGAAATGACGAAGTTCCGGAAAATCTGGTGAGCGAAGGGTTTGCGATCGCCCAGA
>Ga0208115_1000195_pt1 | contig 15129 bp, 8 predicted proteins | sample LakWasMeta4_LOW4_2_FD_183856 | JGI IMG/M metagenome (GOLD analysis project Ga0208115, IMG submission 183856) | Freshwater sediment methanotrophic microbial communities from Lake Washington under simulated oxygen tension - Sediment Metagenome... | ecosystem: Environmental > Aquatic > Freshwater >...
CAGTTAATTCAAATTCATCATAGATAGCTTTGTCTCCAATGCTTTCGAAGAATGATTTAGAACCGTATTTAATGTCATATTTTGTTCTGTCAATTTTCAAAGTAGTAGTTGCAGAATTTTCGGCAACAGTAATGTCAAAAGTTACTGGATTTGTAATCCCTTTAATGGTCAAATCTGCTGTAACGGTGTAAATGTCTTTATCTTTTGCACCAATAGTCTTGAAAACTAAAGTTGAAGTTGGGAATTTTTGAACACTGAAAAAATCATCAGATTTCAAGTGGCCTTCCAGTTTTCCTTTGTAATCTCCTGTTAAATCAAGATCATTTATGGTTGTCATATCAGCGGTGAAAGTACCGCCAACCAATTTTTTTCCTTTGAAAACCAACGCGCCATCTTTCAAGTTTATGGTTCCGTTATGTTGTCCTGTTACTTTTTTTGCCAACCAGTTGATTGAACTTTTTGCAGCATCAACTTTTTTAGTTTGTGCTGTTACTGATAAAGTAGATAAAACTACTACTAATGCAACTGCAATTGCTTTGAAATTTTTCATTGTGTTAAATTTGTTTGTGAATTAATAATTAAAGTGTGATAAATAATTCTTCGTTAGATTTTCTAACTTTTTTCAAATGTTGGGTTGTGTCTTCTTCGTGTCTGTATCCAATAGTTGCCATCAAAGATGCATTAAGGCCTAGTTTATCTAAACCAAGTATCTCATTGACTTGAGCGGGATTAAATCCTTCCATTGGAGTGACATCAATTTTTAGTTCTGCTGCAGCATTTAGAAGATTTCCAAGTGCTAAATAGGTTTGTTTTGATGCCCAAATATTTTTTGCATCTTCTGCTAAATTATTGATTGTACCTTTCATGTAATTACCAAAACCAGCTAAAGATTCTACAGGAATGTTTCTGGTATCACCAATTCTGTTAAGATATTTCTCTACAGCATCGTCGCCAACATTCATTTCGTTTGCAAAAACGATTAAATGTGAAGCATCTACAACTTGAGATTGCCCGTAAGCTGCAGCCAATAATTGTGCTCTTAATTCAGGATTTTCAACGATAATAACTTGGTAAGGTTGTAAACCATAAGAAGAGGAACTCAAACGAATGGCTTCTTTTAAAGTATTTAAATCTTCGGTTGAGATTTTTTTTGTGGCATCAAATTTTTTGGTAGCGTATCTCCAGTTTTGAGTTTCTAAAAAGTGATTCATAGTTTGTTGTTTGTGTTTATTGATTTCTAAATTTTTCTAATAATTGATTTAACTGTTCTAATTCTTCTGTATTTAAATTTTTTGAAAAGAAATTTTCGTGTTCCTGTACTTTTGGATCCAATTCGGTTAAAATGTCAAGCCCTTTTTGGGTGATTAACACTTCTATTTTTCTTCTATTTTCAGGACAAACGTTTCTAGTGACAAGATTTTTCAATAATAATTTATCTACTAATCGAGTGGTATTGCTCGTTTTGGCCAGCATTCGTTCCTGAATCACGCACATATTTGCCGGATTTCCTTTTTGACCTCTTAGGATTCTCAATACATTGTATTGTTCACCAGATAAATCATAAGGTTTTAAAATTTCATTTAATTTATCAGCAATCACGTTCTGGGTATACAAGACATTCAGGATAATTTTTTTAGAATTATCCAATGCAACCGTGCTTTTTATTTCTTCTTCAATTTTCATATTTGTATATATGTAATTTGTAGGTACAAATGTAATATAATTTTATTTGTATGTACAAATGTTAACTAATTTTTAACAAAAAAGAATAAGTTTAAATGGGGATTTATAGATAAAATCAAATAATTTTAAGGAATTATCTGATTTGTAAATAAGGAATAAATATGAGTAATAAATAAATAATTAGTGTCGAAAATATATTTAATGTGTTTTTTTTGCGATTTATTTAACAAATTCATAAATTACTGCATTTGTATTTAAGCGAAAACGTTTTCTGTGAATTATTATCTAATTAACAAATGTTCCGAAAATTGTTAGGTAAAAACTTCGTATTTTTACCAAAAACAATAAGATGAATTTAACACAAGAAGATTGGGTTTCTCAACTCGAAGCTGATGAAAATGCAGTAATATTAGACGTAAGGACTGAAGATGAGTGTAATAATGGAATTATTCCTGACTCTATAAATATTGACATATATAAAGGTCAGGAGTTTATAGAAAAATTAGAAGCATTAGATAAAACAAAAAACTATTATGTCTATTGTCGCTCTGGAGCCAGAAGTGCAAAAGCGTGTGAAGCAATGAACAATCTGGGTTTTGAAAACACCTATAATTTGCAAGGAGGAATCATGGAATGGGATGGCGAAATAGTTTCGCCATAAAGTTATGAAGAGGTCGGCGCCTCTTTTTATTTATACTTTAAAATTTAACATAATAAACATATAATGAATATAATACCTCAAGAATTCCAAATTAACTCATTACTTATTCAAGATACATATTTAGTTAATGGCGAATTAAAAAAATGGACAGGAACAACAACTCCAGTATATTCTACAATTTCTTCTACCGAAAATTACGAACCTACTTTGTTAGGAACGATTCCTTTTATGGGAGAAAAAGAAGCTATGGAAATTGTAGATGCTGCAGATGCTGCATACAATAATGGGCAAGGTTTATGGCCAACAATGAAAGTGGTTGATCGCATTAACTGTATGGAAAATTTTGTTTCCCAAATGAAAGCAACCCGAAGTGAAGTCGTTAAGCTTTTAATGTGGGAAATTGGGAAATCATTGGGCGATTCTGAAAAAGAATTTGATAGAACCGTAGAATATATTTATGACACAATTGAAAGTTACAAAGAATTAAACAGTCGTAGTGCTCGATTTAGCAAAGTTCAAGGTATAAATGCTATGGTTCGAAGAGGACCATTAGGGATTGTTCTGTGTCTTGGTCCTTATAATTATCCTTTAAATGAAACTTTTACCTTGTTGATTCCAGCATTGATAATGGGGAATCCTGTTATTTTTAAACCAGCTAAACACGGTGTTTTATTAATTTCTCCTTTATTGGAAGCCTTTAGAAGCAGTTTTCCAAAAGGTGTAATTAATATATTATATGGCCGCGGTCGTGAAGTAGCTTCTCCAATTATGAAATCTGGAAGAGTTTCTATTTTAGCTTTAATTGGAAATAGTAAATCAGCAATTGCACTGCAGGATTTACATCCAAATAAAAACAGGTTGCGTTTGGTTTTAGGATTGGAAGCCAAAAATCCCGCTATAATTTTACCGGATGCAAATTTAGATTTGGCTATTCAGGAATGTGTTGCTGGATCTTTATCTTTTAACGGACAGCGTTGTACAGCATTAAAAATTTTATATGTTCATGAAACTATTGTCGATGAATTTAATAAACGTTTTGCTGCAAAAGTAGATGCATTAACTTATGGAAATCCATGGGATAAATCAGTATTTCTTACTCCATTGCCAGAAAAAGATAAACCTGATTATATTCAGGAATTGATTGATGATGCCACAAATAAAGGAGCAAAGGTGATGAACGCAAAAGGAGGAAAGCGTTTTGATAATTTTATATTTCCAGCCATCTTATATCCAATAAATAAAGGAATGAGGGTGTATCATGAAGAGCAATTTGGCCCGGTTGTACCAATTATTTCTTTCAAAAATATTCAAGAACCATTAAATGATATGGCAGAATCCCATTATGGTCAGCAAGTAAGTTTGTTTGGTCAAGACATAAAAACTATTGCACCGCTAATTGATACTTTGGTTAATTTAGTTTGCAGAGTGAATCTAAATAGTTCTTGTCAGAGAGGACCAGACGTTTTTCCGTTTACGGGAAGAAAAGATTCAGCAGTGGGAACTTTAAGTATTCATGATGCGTTGCGATCTTTCTCTATCAGAACTTTTGTGGCTTCAAAAGACAATGAATATAACAACAAAATTTTGCAGGAATTGTTGAATAGTAAAGAATCAAATTTCATCAATACTGATTATATTTTGTAGTTGAAATTTCTTGAAAATTTGGAATGGTTTCCTGACTGGAAAAATGCAATATCAATAATTATGCAGCTCAATGAGATTTTGGTAAGAAAAATCATTTATTTTAAACTTAATTTGTTATATTTTTTCATATTTTATTGAAATTTGTGATAAATATCATTGTTTTTGAATCGGAACTAGAGTAAATTTACATCATAGAATTTAAACTTTAATGCAATGAAAAATGAGTATTTGTTTTTGGTAGTGATAGCACTTGTATTTATCGGGAGTAATAACAGTATTGCTCAAAAAAGTAGTTGGGCAGTTCCAGAATACACTAAGGGACTAAAAAACCCATTTGCTGGAAATAGTAGTGCCACCAATGAAGGAAAAGAAATCTATGAACAGATGTGTGTCTTGTGTCATGGATCATCTGGAAAAGGAAATGGAGAAGCGGCCTTAAGTCTTGAGGAGCAACCAGCAAATTTTCTAGCTTTAAAAAATATTCCAAATGAAACAGATGGTGAAATATTTTGGAAAATAACTGTGGGAAAACCTCCGATGTCGTCTTATGATGAATTATTGACTGAAGACCAGAGATGGAAATTGGTAAATTACATTAGAGAACTCAACAAGAAAAAGTAATTTTTCTGTCAGCTATAAAACAAGACCCTGTGATTATATTAATTACAGGGTTTTTTATTGAGAAAACAAGGTATTTAGTTTTTTTAACGATTTTAGACTTTTAATCAAGAGAATTCCCCGAGCCTCTTCGGAGTGATTCATTTGCCTAATTTAAAAAACTGACATTCAAAGAGCAAGTGAAGTATAGTCTAGTAAAGGTTTGTTAATTCATACTATTTGCATTACTCCTAAAAAGGATAAATTACTGTAAATCAATCACGTAAATTTTATTAGAAACAACTTTTTTCTAAATTCCTTATAGAAATGAAGATTCCTTTCGTTTAAAAAATAAATTTGTAAGATTTAACATAATATAAATATATTATTGTGTATTTTAACTATTTTTTATGCACTTTGTCGATTTATTAAAAATTATTTATATATTTACAGTGGAAAAAAATGAAGAGTTAAAACAAATATCATTTTTCCTAAAAAAAATTTTATTTAAGTAGAAAAAACGAAAATAAAAGGAAATTTATACCATTGATTTTTAATAAATTATAAAAATTAATCTTAATTTAAGCCTGTTTCATAGGTATTATTAACGTTTTTGTTTGTAATATTGTTAATAATTCTATCACCTAATAAAGTGTTTAATTATCAAAACAACAAATATGAGGAATTCTAATTTACTGAAGTCTATACTAATACTATTTTTATTATTATCGAACTATACTTTTTCAAATTCAATTGAATACAGTTGTACTAATAAAAAATTAGTAAACACTTTACTACCAGCTTCAATTACTACGATTTCTCCTTCTTTAGGACATGCAGGAACTGTTGTTACTATTACGGATGTTGGTGGGAGTTTTATTCCAGCATCTACAGTCACTTTGGCGGGAAACCCAATTCCTCCAGCAAATATAGTATATGTAAATGCAAATAGTCTTCAAGTTACAATTCCGTGTGGTGCTACTACCGGTACATTTAGTGTTGATAGTGGTTTACCTTCAGCACAAACCTTTACTTATATACCCCCTTCAATAACTACTAGCCTTTCTAATTTGGCATATTGTAATGGATTTACAGTACCTGCTTTGCCTCTTTCTGGAACTCCTTTAGCTCCAACTACAGGAACACTTATGTTTACTTGGACATCATCCAATCCTGCTATTGGTTTAGCAAATAGTGTTCTTGCAGGTGTTCAAATCCCATCATTTACAGCTGTAAATGCTACCTCAAGTCCTATAACAAGTACCATAACAATTACACCTGAAATTAATGGATGTGTTGGATTACCAATGTCTTATGATATTACTGTAGATCCTACACCTGATGTGAGTCCTTTAGGTTTTCCACTTACACCAATTTGTGATGGTACAATTGTTAGTTCTGTTGTATTAAATTCAACTGTAGTAGGAACCACATTTACTTGGAGTGGAGATAGTAATGCAGCTGCAATTGGATTTAGTCCAATTTCAGGTACTGGTTCTCCAATACCTAGTTTTACGGCTGTCAACAATACTAATGCAACTATTTCATCTACTTTTTCCGTTACACCTACTTTTAATGGATGTGTGGGACCATTACAGACTTATACCATTTCTGTTCTGCCAGCAAGTGTTGGAGGGAATGCCACAGCTACTGCAAGTACAATTTGTTCGGGCGGATCAACAACAATTACATTGTCAGGAAATACAGGTAATATTCAATGGCAAACAAATGCATCTGGTAGTTTCGTAAATATTCCATCAGCAACAAGTGCGACATATTTAACACCGGCATTAATAAGTACGACATCTTATCAAGCAATAGTAACAAGTGGAGCTTGTATTTCATCAACTTCTACAGTAGCAATTGTAACGGTTGATACAGCACCAGCAATCACAACACAACCAACCACCCCGGCAGCAACTTGTGCTGGAAGCGGAACCCAAACAATGTCAGTAGTGGCAACGGGAACAAGTTTAACGTATTCTTGGAGAAAAGGAGGAACAGCAGTAGTAAACGGAGGTGTTATTTCTGGTCAAGGAACAGCAACACTAACTCTAACAAATCCATTAGTTGCCGATGCAGGTAGTTATGATGTAATTGTAAGCGGTACTTGTATGCCAGCAGTTACTTCGAGTGCAGTAATGGTAGCGGTAAATCCATTACCTATCGTTATGGTTAACAGTCCAACTATTTGTGCAGGTGGAACAGCAACTATTACTGCAACTCCTAGTCCTGCGGGATCATATAACTATTTTTGGTCATCAACCACTGGTATTCCAGATCCTGGTAACGTGGCTACTTTTACAACTGCCATAGCAGGTGACTATACGGTGACGATAACCGAAACAGCAGCGCCAAATTGTGCAAGTTTACCCGCAACAGGTACTTTAACTTTAAATCCATTGCCTACTGCAAATATCACTGGAACTGCAAATGTTTGCCAGTTTAACACAACATTACCAGTCATTACATTTACAGGTCTTATTGGAACTCCTCCTTTTACATTTACATACAATATTAATGGAGCTCCGTATACAATTACAACAACTTCTGGGAATAGTACAACGGTAAGTGCACCAACTGGAACTGCAGGTGTATTTAATTATGATTTATTAAGTGTAACAGATTCAAGTTTACCCGCTGCTTGTTCACAGCCAATAACGGGTCAATCGGCAATAATTACTGTTCTGTCTCAACCAAATTTGATTATAACTGACCCAGCTGATATTTGCCAAGGTGATACTACAGATTTGACTGTCTCTGCAGTTACAGCAGGTTCAGATGCTGGTTTAACTTATTCATATTGGACAAATGCAACTGCAACAATAACTTATGCAACTCCTAATGCTGCCACAGCAGGAACCTATTATATTAAAGCAACAAATGGTATTGGTTGCCCAACTATTAAACCAGTTGTGGTAACAGCAAAAGCATTACCAACTGTTACGGTAAATAGCTCAACTATTTGTGCAAATGGAACAGCAACTATTACAGCAATTCCTAATCCTGCAGGTTCTTATATTTATAGTTGGATTGTGCCAGCTGGTGTTCCAAACCCTGGTAATAGTGCATCAGTTACAACTAATATAGCCGGTAACTATACGGTTAATATAACTAATACTACACTCCCAGCTTGTGTAAGTTTGCCAGCAACGGGTACTGTAACAGTTAACCCATTACCGACTGCTGCAATTACAAGTTCAACATCAACTGTTTGTATTGGAAGTCCTGCAACAGTAACTATTACCGGCGCAATAGGAACAGCTCCATATACATTTACATATAATATTAATGGAGGCCCTACACAAACAGCAGTTTCAATGGGTAATAGTATAACAATACCAGTGGCTACTTCAATTGTAGGCGTATTTAATTACAATTTAATAAGTGTTACAGATTCAAGTTCAACCACTTGTTCGCAGCTAATAACTGGTCAAACGGCAATAATAACGGTTAAAGATTTACCTACTGTTAATGCTGGTCTAGATATTACAGTTTGTGCCGGAGAACCTGTTACACTAATAGGCACAGGTACTGCTACAACTTATGCTTGGAATAATGGTGTTGTTGACAATGTTGCCTTTATACCAACACTTTCAACTACTTATACAGTTACTGGTACTGATGGTTTTGGTTGTGTAAATACAGATCAGGTTGCTGTTACTATTATTCCTGAAATAGAAGGTACCATTAAATTACCTAATGATTTTGAAGTTTGTAAGGATACAACACCTCAAGATGTTGTATTTGTAGGTTCGGGAGGAACAGCTCCATATACATTCACTTATGAAATTACTTCTTTATTATTGGCTTCCCCAATTACAGGAACCGTTACATCAATAGGTAATGAAGCAATTTTAGTTCCTCAAATACCCACTACAACTGCAGGTTCGTTTACTGTAACACTATTAGGTGTTAAGGATTCTGGATTTTGTAACAAAGGGAATTTAATTGCACCTAAAGAAGCTTTTATTACTGTTTTAGGTGCTGGAATTAGTCCTGTTAATCCAATTGATGTGAGTCAAATTGTTTGTGAAAATATACCAATAGTAAATATTGTATTTAATATTAATGGATCGCCTACAAATGCTTATGTTGAAAACCTCCCTGGAAATGTGACAAGTAATTATGATATAAGTGCGGGAGAATTAACCATCTCTGGTGCTCCAAATGAGGTTGGAGTTTTTCCTTATATTGTAAAAACATCAGGATCATTAATAGGTTGTAATGCTGAATTTTATGGTACATTAACTGTGAATGAAACCGGTAAGTTATCAGTTGTTTCACCATCTGGCTCAGACTTACAAAGTATATGTATTAATAATGCTATTACTACTATAAATTATACTATTCAGGGAGCTGCAACAGGAGCAACTGTAGTATTTACTCCAAATACTCCTGCAGGAATTACTTGGACTGTTTCAGGTTCTACAGTAACTATTTCTGGAACACCTACAGAAACTGGAATATTTAACTATACTGTTGAAACATTCTCTATTTTAAATAGCTGTTTACAAACCACAAAAACGGGAACCATAACCATAAATGAAAGTAACATAATTATAGTTTCTGGTACTCCTAATCAAACTGCATGTATTAATAATGCTATAATACCTATTGATTTTGATATTAACAGTACTCCTATAACTTTACCTGCTGCATCGCTAAAACTAGTTGGTACATTGCCTACAGGTGTTTCCTTTGATAGTGTCACAGGAATAATTTCTGGAACACCTACCCAAGGAGGCTCATTCCCTTATATTATTCTAGCTTCAACGGGTTGTGCAGTTCCTATTATTGGACAAATTATAGTAAATAGTACTTTACCAACTGTTTTAATTGAAGGTGGTTTACCTAAAATTGAAGCTTGCGAAGGAAGCGTAATTACTTTAACGGCTACTGGTGCTAGTACTTATATGTGGTATATCATTGATTCTTTGGGTAATCATGTTCCAATAGGGACTAACGCCGATATTTATACATATCAGCCTATATCAAATCAAACTATTTATGTTACTGGAAAAACAGCTTCTGGTTGTGAGAATACTACACAAATTGATGTGTTATTAAAACCATCTATTTCAGCAACAATAACTGGCGTTAATACAATTGATGTTTGTAAAGATAGTAGTAATCCATTAATAACATTCACCGGAAGTAATGGAACAGCTCCTTATATCTTTACCTATACTATAAACAGTATAACAAACACAGTAGTAAGTTCGGGTAGTGATAGTGCTGTAATAAGCATTCCAACAAATGTTACGGGGCAATTTGATGTCAAATTAATTGATGTGAAAGATTCTAGCGGTAGTGCCTACTGTAGTCCTTCTAAATTACTTGAGCCAACAACTGCAAAAGTCACAGTAGTTGAATCCAGTATATTACCTCAGCTAGGTACACCAATTTATCAAACAGTTTGTGAAGGTACTCCAATTTTAGATATAAAATTTAATATTACAGGTGGTGCAACAAATGCTTATGTACTTGGGTTGCCATTAGGAATTGTTTATAGCTATGGTTCAGGATTACTCACAATTTCAGGAACTCCAACAGAATCTGGAGTATTTGTTTATACAGTGTCTACTTCAGGCTCACCTGCTGGATGTAATACCTCTTTTACTGGAACAATCACTGTAAATGCAAATGATAGTATTACATTGCTATCAATAGGAAATGATAATCAACAAATTTGTCCTAGCAATAGTATTGTGCCAATTTTATATGAACTTGGAGGCGGTGCAACTGGCGCAACTGTAGTATTTACTCCTAATACTCCTGCAGGAATTACATGGAGCATTTCAGGAAAATCATTGACAATTTCAGGTGCTTCAAATGATACTCCAGGAAATTATAACTATACCATAACAACTAAAGGGATTTGTACAAGTACAACCGCAACGGGTGTAATTACCATTATAAAAACTAATAGTTTGGTATTAACTAGTGGTAATAAAAATGAAGTATTATGTGTTAACTCAAGTTTAACCCCTATTCAATATAATGGAAATCTTGGGCAAACCCTAGTACTTAATGGGGTGCTACCCCCAGGAACCAATTTTGTCACAAACCCTGCAGCGGGTTCAGCATCTATTATAGGTACACCAACATTAACGGGCAATTATTTGTATAGTATTACTACAGACAATAGTTGTGGTGATAAACTTGATGGAAGTATCGTTGTTGAAGCTAATGCATTTATTAATTATGTTAGCGGAGAATTGAATCAAGTTGCTTGTATAGGTACGCCAATTGAAACTTTAAGATATGTAGTTCCCCTTAATGTTACCAGTACAATGGCAACAATAACGCCAAGTTTACCAACAGGTTTGTCCTATGTTGTTGTGGGAGGTGAGTTGATTATTTCTGGAACACCAACATCAATATTAATAGCAACTACTTATGATATTACTGTAAATAATGGTTGTGGAACTCCAGCGAAATCATCATTCAAATTGACAATTGTAGATAGCCCAGTAATAGCACTTGAGACAGATTCAGGTGCATTGAACCAATCCGTTTGTCAAAATGGGGCAATTGTTCCAATTAAATTTAAGTTAAGTGGAGCAGCTACTGGAATTGACCTAAGTTTATTGCCTGCGTTTATCACATCGTCATTTAATACTACTACTGGTATTTATACACTTTCTGGAGCACCAATAACTACAGGTACCTTTAAATTTGAAATCAAAACAATTGGAGTTTCTTCTTGTAGTGCATCGTTATCTGTCACTATAGATAATCTTTATGCCGCAGTGAGTATTGTTCGTACTTCAGCCGCAGGTACAGACAATCAAATACTCTGCTCATTTAAACCTATTATACCTATTGTTTACGATGTAATAGGAAACATAACAAATCCAGCTATTATTAGCGTAACAGGCTTACCAAGTGGTGTTACGCCTACTAAAACACTCACAACAACGGGTGTTTTGGTAACAATAAGTGGCACGCCAACAGTATCAGGTATTTTTGAATATGGTATTGTTTATAATAATTGTGGTGATGCTATTATATCAGGTAAAATAAGTATATCATCACCTATCTCGGTGACTGGTAAGGTTACACCTATCTCTTGTGGTGGAAATGATGGCAAGATAGCAGTAACTATTTTTGGAGGCACTCCTTTTATTGATACTAGTGGAAATCCATATTATGCCATCACTTGGACAGGACCAAATGGATTTATGCAAAACCAAACTACCATTACTGGATTATTGGCAGGTGACTATACATTAACAGGAGTAGATGCTATTGGGTGTCCATTGCCTTCTGTTACTTACACAATAGTCCCTTCATTACCAATCAATGTATCGTTGACGTCTAAAACTAGCATGAGTTGTAATGGTACCTTAGGATGTGCTAACTTTAATGTCACTGGAGGAACTGGAATTTACACTTCTTTCTTGTTACAATATTTGGATCCATCATCTCAAGTATTGAAAACAATTATACCAGCCAATAATAATTATTTTAATATATGTGGTTTAAAAGCAGGGCTGTATTACCTAACAGCGACTGACAGTAATAATTGTAAAAATGTACCATATTTATTTACAATTGAAGATTATAGTTCATTGTCAATTAAATCAATTGCTTTAGATAGTCAATTGTGTAATGACTCTCCAGGCAAGATTAGAGTGGAGGTTAATAGCTTAGATACTAACCTGACATTCTTTTACAATAGTTTATTAGTGCCATCTGTTTCCTTAGGAAATAGTATGTACGAGTTGTTAATAAACAATCCAACAAAACCAAGTGGCGTTGTAACAGTGAAAAGTCAAAATTGTTCGGATTCTGCTACAGTTGCTACAGCGATTTTAACACCAGACTTTAAATTTACCTCTTATGAATTTGAAAACAACGGATACTTCTCGGTTAATAGCAGTATTGAGTTTACAAATCTTTTGGATATGAGTAAAATACCACCGGATAGCCATATTGTTTGGAGTTTTGGAGATAATACACCATTTAAAGTGTTTTATTATCCAAAGGATTTAGCAGCAAATGCTGCTGGTGAAAATTTTAAAACAGTTTTCCATGCTTATGCCACAGATGGGCTTTATGAAGTAACACTAACTTTATTCAATAGTTCGGGTTGTTCTAAATCAATTACTAAAACAATTACTATAGGAAGTGGTGCCAGTATGATGTTACCAACAGCATTTTCTCCTAATGATGACGGAATTAATGATCTGTTTAGACCTTCTTTAATTGGACTCAAGGAGGTATCAATGTATATCTACGACGAATGGGGTAATTTAGTTTATGATGTGAGTTCAGAAGTTCTATCGTTAACTCCTAGCTGGGGTTGGAATGGTATCGAAAAAGTAAACACCGAACCTAAAAATGGAACTTATCGCTATTATATTATGGCCAAGGCAATCGATAATAAAATAATTGAGAAAGAGGGTAGATTCCTACTTATTAAATAATAGACTATGAAAAATAAATTTATATATATATTCTTTTTATTCCTCTTTTGTCAATCGATGATTGGTCAGGATTTTATAATTAAAAATCAAGATAAAATTATCGGAACTATCAATCCTAGTTTTTATGGTTTTGGCGATAGTTCAAAAGTAGGGGTGATTTATAGTAGAGAAGGCTATAATGAAGGGAGCAAGATTGAATCTCAATTTGGATTTGCAAATCATTATTTTGAGAACAGTGAATTTTCTTTAGCGCTTGATGTTAATACTTTGCATATTAGTAGTTTAGGATATTCTACCTCACAAGCGAATTTGCATTATATTTATAAAGCTCAGTTATCTAATGAATGGACTTTCAATCCTTCTATTTCTTTTGGTTTTGGCAATAGTAAATTAGATTTTTCTTCTTTGGTTTTTGAAGATCAGATTAATGTTTTGACAGGGTATATTGCAGGAGTTACTAGCGACCCAGTTAACATCGATAATAAAACTAATTATATAGATATTGGAGCAGGGGCCTCTATTTATAATGATAGAAACCTTTTCTTTGGTTTAAATATCAAGCATATCAATAGACCCGAAACATCTTTTAATAGTACTTCCTCTAATAAAAAAGATTTATTGATGTCTCTGCAAGCAGGATATGAAAGGGACATAAATCAATATGGACAAAGTAGCTTTCTCCCTGAAAACTCATATTTGTATTTATATAATTCATTTACTAAACAAGGTTCTAAATCCAGAACTGATTTGTATCAGGAAGCCATTCTGGGAAATTTCTCTTTAGGGATAAATGAACATTTCAATCAATATGATGGTTTTTCAATTTCACAAGTAGGAACCTCACTAAGTGTTTTTATTGAGCAAATAGAAATTGGGGTTAACTATTCGTATGATATTGGAACTAAAAAATTGGTAGGAACGTCCTACAATACTTTCGAATTCTATATCACCTTTGACTTTAACCCGTTTAATAAAAACAAACGGGGAAATAATAGTCGATTTTTTGATTTGTAATTTTAACTAGAATTGATAATTCTAATGTGAATTAGTTAAAATTAAATACTTAAATAATTACGCCCAATGGGTTATCTTATTATTCTTAACAAAGAAAAAAGGTCCCACTGAATGAAGCAGCAATTAAAGCCAGCATGAGCAGTATTGACCCTGACTGGATTGTAAAAGGGAAATTCATTTATCGAGAACTTCTTTTTAAAAATTTTATCGAAGCGTTTTCGTTTATGACCTCTGTTGCCCTAGTTGCTGAAAAGTCAGGTCATCATCCCAATTGGAAAAATGTCTATAACAAAGTAACTATTGCGCTTAACACTCATGATGCTGACGGGATAACCGCTAAAGATTTCGAATTGGCCAAAGCCATAGACCAAATCTTAAAGAAATAAGCATAATCCTGTGATTACATAGTTCATTAATAAGTCTGGTCGAAAGGTCAGGCTTTTTTGTTTGTGTGGAAAAGGTGCACTAACAAAATTAAAACGGTATCAAAGCCTTCACAGCATCATTTTACATCTGTATTGCTGAAAATAAAAATAAAAATACTACTATGATTCAGTATATTTGAAATAAAGTCTGACGTTAATCATACAAAACTACCCCAATAAGGTTAAGATTGAGATGATTTTATCGGACTTATTTAGGAGTTTGCCGTTATGCTGCAAAAAAACGAAAAGTATAAAAAACAACAAAATTTGATACTAATTAAAATGAAACCAATAGTTTGACAGAACGGTATTAAAAGCCACATTTACCAACATGGTATTAACCCATTTTCCCCTTATTGTTAAAAAAAGTGGATGCCATCACCAAAGAATTTTAAAGAAAATAGTCTCTAATTCAATTGATTTAGTGCGTATAAAGTTCCTTTTAGTACTCTATGAATTAATATGAATCCATTTCATGAAAAAATATTCCTTTCCGCCTATTTCCAATCCAAATGCCACTGTCTTAATCCTTGGTACGATGCCCAGTGTACAGTCCTTAGCATTAGGTCAGTATTATGGAAACCCCAGAAATGCTTTTTGGAAGTTGCTTTTTATTATTTTTGACACACCTTTTTCTACTGATTACGAAATCAGAAAAAGTGTTTTATTG
>Ga0208115_1000197_pt1 | contig 15006 bp, 16 predicted proteins | sample LakWasMeta4_LOW4_2_FD_183856 | JGI IMG/M metagenome (GOLD analysis project Ga0208115, IMG submission 183856) | Freshwater sediment methanotrophic microbial communities from Lake Washington under simulated oxygen tension - Sediment Metagenome... | ecosystem: Environmental > Aquatic > Freshwater >...
GCCAGGCATTTTGGGCTAATCCTAAATTAGTCAAGCTAAAAGCATACATCAAAGTAGAAAAAGGCAGAATGCGGTGGCTGCCAAAACGAGTAACCAGTTTACCCGAAAAAAACATCATTGTTAACTGTCCAACTGGCAATGCAAATAAAATAGTTCCTAAATGCCCGTCACTTAAGTGTAAATCAGCTTTGATATGTGGAATTCGGCTTGCCCAAGTGGCAAAACACAAACCCATTCCAAAATAAAACATCGAAACTGCCCAACGAATTCTGGTCAAATACGAAGCTTTGGCATTTTGATACGTTTTCTTGTATTTTCCTTTAGTTTTAAAACCGCCACTGAAATTTAAATCTATCAAAACAAAGAGTAATTAAAATTAAAAGTGTCAAAAATACAACAATCAATCTTTATCTTTAATCATTACCATTTTCGACTGAAGATTATATCGTTATTGTTTATAAATTTATCGCTTTCATTTGCTCGCTGCTTTGAATAGCAGTTTCAATAATTCGCATCACATTGACACCGTCTTGGGCAGTTACCGGCTCGACTTTACCATTAACAATAGATTGATATACTTTTTCAAAAAAATCATAATAATTTCCTTGAAGCGTCGAGATTTTTTTCTTGATGATTTCACCGTTGATTTCCGTGTGCAAAAGCCCTTGATTTTTCTCGGATTCAGTTCCCCAAGTAGTTAAATCTGGTTTCATTCCCAGTTTTAAATTGTCTTCCTGCACATCGCCACGCGGTTTTAAAAAAGAACCTTTTTTGCCGTGAACGATATAAGAAGAAATCGCTTCTCGAACAAAAAATCCGGCTTTCAATCTTACTCTAAAATCAGGATAATAAAGCAAAATATCGAGATAATCATCCACCAATGAATGCTCTCTTGTAATCCGAATATCTGCAAAAACAGCATTGGGTAAACCAAATAAATACAAGGCTTGATCGATTAAATGCGGCCCCAAATCTTTTAGAATTCCAGCACCTGGATTAGCAGTTTCCTTGTGCTGCTTTAGACTCAAAACGGGATTATAACGGTCAAAATGAAACTCGGCTTCGACGATTTCTCCCAAAATAGTATCATCAACAATTTTCTTCACGGTTTTAAAATCGCTGTCCCATCTCCTGTTTTGGAAAACGAACAGTTTTAAATTTTTCTCTTTGGCCAAGGCAGCCAATTCCTGTGCTTCGGCAACGGTGGTTGTAAATGCTTTTTCAACAACGGCGTGTTTTCCGGTAAGCAAGACTTTTTTGGCATACTCAAAATGAGTTTCAACAGGAGTGTTTATAATCACCAAATCAATGGATTTATCCTGTAAAATAGATTCCAAAGTTGTATAACTTATGGCTTCCGGATAATCTTGCTGTATCAGTTTTTTGCTTCTTTCCCAAGAACCCAATAGTTCAAAACCGGGATGAATTGCCAAAAACGGTGCGTGAAAAACTTTTCCCGACATTCCGTAAGACAACAGCGCTGTTTTTATTTTTTGCATATAATTTTAGATTTTAGAGTGTAGATTTTAGATTGCTTGGAATGGAAAGTTGATTTCAGAATTTAGATTCTCTATTGATTTCAGAAGTTCAAGACTTTTAAAATAGAAATTCCGTATTTATTAACACAAAATCTAAACTCTGAAATCTAAAATTTATTTAGCTCTTTCGTATTGTATCGGCCAAGGCACATCGACACTAAGTTCTTTGGCAAAATCCAAGCCCAAATTCGGCTTTCTCAAAGATTCTCTGGCAAATAAAACCAAGTCCGCTTTTCCTTCGGCAACGATTGCTTCTGCTTGCATTGCTTCGGTGATTAAACCTACTGCTCCGGTCAAAATTCCGGTTTCTTTTTTGATTCTTTCGGCAAAAGGAACTTGATAATTAGGCCCCAACGGAATTTGTTGATACGAAACTAATCCACCAGAAGAAACGTCCATCAAATCGACTCCTTTTCCCTTCAATATTTTCGAAAGTTGGACAGATTCCTCTATATTCCAACCACCGTCAGTCCAATCTGTGGCAGAGATTCTGACAAATAGCGGCAAATCAGCAGGCCATTCGGATTGAACGGCTTCAAAAACTTCCAGTAGCAATCGGATTCTGTTTTCGAAACTTCCTCCATATTCATCAGTCCTGAAATTAGACAAAGGCGAAAGAAACTGGTGCAACAAATAGCCGTGTGCTGCGTGGATTTCGACCACTTCAAAACCGGCTTTCAATGCTCTTTTGGTCGCTGATTTAAAATCGGAAATTACTTTTCGGATTCCGGTTTTATCCAAGGCAATTGGTGGTTTTTCATTGGAATTAAAAGGAACGGCAGATGGCGCAACAGTATTCCAACCACCATTGGTTTCGTCCAGTTTCCTATTTCCTTTCCAAGGAATGGCAGCACTCGCTTTTCTTCCTGCGTGTGCCAATTGTATTCCCGGAATCGCATTTTGGGAAAGAATAAAACGATTGATGGCTTGTAATTTTTCGATATGTTCGTCTTTCCAAAGACCTAAATCTCCGGGAGAAATTCGGCCTTCGGGAGAAACTGCTGTCGCTTCCTGAATGATTAAAGATGCACCACCACTGGCTCGACTGCCAAGATGCACCAAATGCCAATCATTGGCAAAGCCTTCTTCTGCTGAATATTGGCACATTGGCGAAATCGCAATTCTGTTTTTGAATGTGAGGTTTTTTATTTGGAGCGGCGAAAATAATTTGGAAGACATAGTATTGATTTTTAAGAGTAAAATAGTTCATTACTGCACTAGATTTGTAACAAAAAGTAAAGTTAAGGCACATATAGCAAAGTAAAAAAGGAAAAGGCGCAATTATTAACAAATTTTTATCGTCTTGGCCAAAACAAAACCTTTGCTGTCAATCAGCTGTTTTATAATGTCATTCAAGAATTCTTCAATTGTAATAAGTTTTGTAGGTTTTTGCTGCACAAAACTTTTTAGTGTATTAAGATCAAAAGTATTGTTTGCATTCTCTCTTTGAAATTCTCGAATTCTTTTGGAACATTTTTTTTCAGTTCTTCAATTTCAAAATTTGCATCTGAATTACTGATGATTTGTTGCCGCTTTTCATTGAATTGGTTTTTACTAACAAAATAATTGGTTTTTAAATCGAAATAATTTTTAAAATGTCTTACTCTAATTACCACAGGGTAAGTTTCATCTTTTTTTGCTCTACGTTGGTCAAGTACAATTTTAATAGTTGCCATTTTTACAGAATTTGTAGTAGCAGAGAACCTTTAAAATTGTGCACACCATTTGCCCGCTTTTAGTGCTTTTTGAGTTTAATTAGAACTTAAAGCACTTAGTTAGAAATGGTTTTGAATGTGTTAAAAATTCATTTTTAGTGACCAAATGACATTCAAATTTATATGTAAGAAGGTGTCCAAATCATAGTAATCCTAAAGGAATATAAAGGAATTTCTATAAATAGTTGCATCAAATTAAAAATAGTAGTAATTTTGCAACCGCATAAATGGTCCTATAGCTCATTCGGTTAGAGCAACTGACTCATAATCAGTAGGTGCTTGGTTCGATTCCAAGTGGGACCACAAAAACCCCTCCAAATCTGTTTATTTTGTGGGGGGTTTTTTATTAAATAGATTTTAAATTGCATTTAATCGACATAAAAACACTTTAGTCGATAAAACTATTAGTCTGTAATAAATAAATATTTAACTTTACAGATACTATTTCAGAGAATTATAAGTTCTAAGTTAGAAAGTGTGTTTTTGTTTTTATAAAAATTGATTTATTTCTTTAAACGAGTATGAAGGCTATTGCAAATAGATTTTTTATTATAATTGCTTTCCTATTTGGGATTGTTAACTGCATTGCTAAAAATTCACCACCACCACCCAGTCCTAATGGTAAGACAGAAGGACCACCTCCTCCGGGATTGCCTATTGATGAGGGTATTTATCTAGTATTTATTTTAGCTTTCTTGTATGGAATTTATATCATTTACAACTATCAATTAAAAAAAAGAGGCCGTCTTAAGTTGTGAGGAGGCTTCCTTTTTTATCTATTCATATTTTGCATTTCGTAAATAAAGGTGTCTAAATCTACTTTTTTATCGATTAATGCTAATGCTTTATTGACAATATAATTTACATTGCTTGTAGTAAATCCAAGTGCTACAGCAAATTTCCTCAATAAAATTTCTTGTTTATCGCCCAAATGATGATCGTGGTGAACGACTCTGGCGATATTGTATAAACTCTCTAATCTTTCTATGTGCAGATAGGGTGGATTTAATTCGTATTTCAATGGGTTTTCTAAAATTTCTTCATATTCTTCATCCGAAATTTCTAATTTCACGGCTAATTTGTCTAAAAATTTCTTTTCGTCTGGATCAAATTTCCCATCAGCATATAATACACGAACGACGGCAGCAAAACGACCTTTCATCCTGCGTTTAAATTCATTATCAAATAATTCTGCAATTGACATAATTTGGAGTTTTAAATTGTTGTATAAAGATAATAATAATTTCGATTTTAAAGAAAAGCAATTCCTAATATTTTTTAAATTTTAATAAAATAAATGAGACAAGAAATGCTTTTAACAGTATCGTATCTGACTAATTTCAAAATTAATTGTAAGTTTGACAACCCCTAATCTTTAAAACTATTTACAATGTCAGAATTTTGGATTTATTTTGAAAAAGGGTTGAGGCACATCCTTGACCAATTTGCTTACGACCACATCTTATTTTTAATTGCATTAACGGTTCCGTATGCATTCAAGGATTGGAAAAGGCTGTTGCTTTTGGTTACTATTTTTACTGTTGGGCATACGTTGGCATTGCTTTTATCTGTTTTTGGAGTGATAATATTAAAAGGCAATTTGGTTGATTTTTTAATTCCAATAACCATACTCATTGTGGCTTTTTTCAATCTTTTCACAGCCGGAAAATCAACAAAACAAGAGAGTATCAGCATAATTGGTTTTGTCAGTTTGTTTTTTGGAATTATCCACGGGTTGGGTTTTGCGAGTTATTTCAAAACGGTACTTGGAGGCTCTCCACAGTCTAAATTATTGCCTTTGTCAGAGTTTGCTTTAGGAATTGAAGCTTCACAAATAATCGTGGTTTTTATTGTGTTAATACTTTCGTATATTGTTCAAACTTTCTTCCGATTTTCAAAACGTGACTGGACATTAGTGATGTCGTCTTTTGTGATTGGGGTAGTTTTGCCAATGATTATCTCGAGCGAAATTTGGAATAGATAAATTGAAAATGGAAAAGAAAAAATTAAATAAATACGACAAAGCCTATCTTCGAATTGCCAAAGAATGGAGTCTTTTGTCCTATTGCAAACGCAAACAAGTAGGAGCCATAATCGTTCGCGACAAAATGATTATTTCCGACGGATATAACGGAACGCCTTCTGGTTTTGAAAACTGTTGCGAAGACGAAGAAGGTTTGACTAATTGGTATGTGCTTCATGCCGAGGCAAATGCAATTTTAAAAGTAGCGCGTTCTACACAAACTTGTGAAGGAGCGACGCTTTATATCACGCTTTCGCCTTGTAAAGAATGCAGCAAATTAATCCATCAGTCTGGGATAAAAAGAGTGGTTTATCAAATTGGTTACAGAGATACTTCTGGAGTAGATTTTCTTGCGAAAGCAGGTGTAATCGTAGAACAAATTGAAGTTTTAGAATAAATGAAAATTAACTCTAAATATTTTCCAATACTTATTTTTGCCACGCTTGCGTTTGGAATTCTTCTTGGCGGATGGCTTAATTTTCCAGACCAAAACCAATTTTTGGCTAAAAATAATTCAAAAAACAAACTCAATAAACTCATCGATTTCATTAACACTGAATATGTTGATAATGTAAATACGGATTCGATTGTCACTCATACCGTTGACAATATTCTGGCACAACTCGATCCACATTCCGTTTATATTCCGCCAAGTGAACAAACTGAAGTTGCTGAAAGTATGCGAGGTGATTTTGTAGGAATAGGAGTGAATTTCTATATGTATAAAGATTCGTTGGCAATCATTAAAACAGTCGAAAACGGCCCTTCGGAAAAAGCTGGAATCAAATCAGGAGACCGGATTCTTTATGCAGATAAGACAAAATTATTTGGACGAAAATTACCAACCGACAGTCTTTTTTCTAAACTAAAAGGAGAAGAAGGCTCCGAAATTGTAGTTACGGTTTATCGAAAATCGGAGCGGAAAAACATTAAAATAAAAATAAAAAGAGGTGTTATTCCGATAAAAAGTGTTGATGCAGCTATACTTTTGAATGCAACTACGGGCTACATAAAAATAAATCGCTTTGCCGAAACTACGTATGACGAGTTCAAAACCGGTTTAACCAAATTAAAAGAACAAGGCGCAAAATCACTCGTTATTGACCTTCGAGATAATGGCGGTGGATATATGGAACAAGCGATTGCCATTGCTGACGAATTCTTGAAAGACAAGCAATTAATCGTTTTTACGAAAAACAAAAAAGGAACTATCGAAAAAACTTTCGCCACAAAAAGCGGAAGTTTCGAGAATGGAAATTTGTTTGTTTTAATTGACGAAAACAGCGCATCGGCAAGTGAGATTTTGGCTGGAGCCATTCAGGATAATGATAGAGGAACCATTGTTGGTCGTCGTTCTTTCGGGAAAGGATTGGTGCAACGCGAAATGGATTTTGACGATGGTTCAGCCGTGCGATTGACCGTTGCCAGATATTATACTCCTACGGGACGTTCGATACAGAAACCGTATTCAAAAGGAACCGAAGATTATTTGAAAGAATCAGAATCGCGTTTTCAAAACGGAGAATTGTATCATAAAGACAGTATAAAAACGCCTAAAACTCCAAAATTCAAGACGCCAAAAGGTAAAATTGTGTATGGCGGCGGCGGAATTGTTCCCGATGTTTTCGTTCCGCTTGAAGTGGAGCAAGGTAAAGAACATACCGCTTATTTATTGCAATCGGGCATTCTTGGTCAATTTGTGTTCGAACAATTAGACAAAAATAGAACTGTTTTTAAAGGAATGACTTTCGAACAATTTAAGGTCAAAATTGATGGAACAGATTTGTATTTTAATGCTTTTCAAAAATTTCTTTCTAGGAATGAAATTGATATAAAATTGGATAGTAATAAAGCTTTGGTAAAACGATATTTGGCAGCAGAATTCGCCCGACAATTATATAGTGAAAGCAAATTTTATGAGATTGTGTTGAAAGACGATTCGATGGTTAAGGCAGTTTTGAATAACAAATAATTCAATTATTTTAATCTCACACATAAATAAAAACCATATCGATTGATGTCTATTTCTGGCAAAAGGGTAATATTATCCGTTTTTTTAAAGGGATTCCATTTGATAATGGGGTCAAAATAATAGATGACATTGGTTACCAGCATTCCTATTCCGGCTCCTACTAACACATCTGAAAGCCAATGGGCATTGTTCATAATTCGTAAAGCACCGGTAGTTGTCGCAAAACCATATCCGCTATAAGCAAGCAAAGGACTCGAGTCTTTGAACTCTTGATATAAAACGGTTGCATTAGTAAAAGCAGACGAAGTGTGTGCTGAGGGCATAGAGTCTGTGTTTCCAGTGCCAATTGGTCTGGTTTTATTGCTGATTTTTTTTATTTTAAAAGTGATAAAATCAGTAATGATTATGGAAAGCGTTAGGTTTTTGGTTTGGTCAAACCAATGATTTTTTGCCTTTACACCCAGTGCATCAGCCGCATAAAGTTCTACTATCGGGACATATCTGGTGTAATTATCCACCGAAGTACTAAAATCTTCTCCAACACTATTTCTCACGCTTTCTTGAAAAGACTTTTCAAAGGCACTTCCGCTTATTAAAAGCCCTCCCGCTATTAGCGAAATAGGTAAAATATTTGTTTTTAAAAGCAGGGGTTTTTGCTTTGGTTGGATTGTCAAACTATCAGTTTGGGCATTTGTTGACAGAGTGGCGAAGATTAGAACAATTGCTAAGAAAGATATTTTTATTTTCATGATTTAACTTCTGTAAAGCAAGGCAAATAGATAAAATCAGAAAGAATCCATCTAAAGTTTAATGAACTACTTCTTAATACTATCGTGAGATTGTGTTTGAATCCCTCCATTCCATAAAGTAAGAATATCGGTTGCAACAGCAGCGCCACTTCCGGCAGCAATTGCCACTTGGCTTCTCCAGCCAGCAAGAGTTCCGGTCACATAAATGCCTTCAGCTACTTTGTGATCTGTGTTTTTGAGTTGGATTCTTTGTTTTTCGGGAAGCGTTTTTTGATGCGGTTCCACATATTCCATCAAACGTTCAATGTCAAAAGTATTAGAATAACCAATTGCCATAACAATCATTTTGGTTTTATAGTTATTCTTGTTTGTGGTAATTGTAAATTCTGGTGAATCGCCCTCAATTTTCTGAACTTTTTCGCTTGGAATTTGTGTAACGTGAGGATAAGTTTCTGATAAATGCTGGATGCTTTCATTTAATAAATCAGAACCCAATTTGCCTGGAGTAATTCCGTAAGCATTATTAATAAGAGCTTCCTGAAGTGAAGAGGTTTTTTGATGTGTAAGGATACCTATTTTTTTATTGATGACAAAGGGTTTGTTTTTTGCCGAACCCAAAACAAGAGCACATGACATTCCGGAAACGCCACCACCAATGATTAAAACATCAAACACAATTAGAATTTGTCATTCATTTTTTCTTCGATACTTTTTGACATTCTAAATATCAAAAGAATTAAAACTGCACAAAATGAAGCCGCAATCCCAATAAAAGCAATCATACTGTTCCCTTCGAGAGGATGTTTGAAGTCGAGCAGACTAATATTGAATATGATTAGCCCGATTGCTAAAACTACCAATATGTTAGTGAAAAGTTTCATAAAAATATTATTTTGTAAAAATGATGGGTAAATTTATAAAAATTTATTTTATGCGAACAAACCTTTAACATTAGCGGCGAATAATTTAACAGCTATTGCCAAAAGAACGACTCCAAAAGCCTTTCTGATTACTCCCAAACCATTTTTTCCCAGCATTTTTTCGATTTTTGCCGATGATTTCAAAACGATATAAACGATAATGATATTAAAAACAATGGCAATTACAATATTTACGGTTTGGTATTGGGCTTTCAATGATAATAAAGTGGTCATCGTTCCAGCGCCGGCAATTAACGGAAAAGCAATAGGTACAATTGAAGCTGAACCCGCTTCTTCATCGCGATAAATGCGAATGCCTAAAATCATTTCAAGAGCCAAAAAGAACAATACGAACGAACCTGCAACGGCAAATGAATGAACATCAATTCCTATAAGATTTAATAATTCTTCACCTACGAAAAGGAAAACAATCATAATAATTCCGGCTACTAACGAAGCTTTTTCGGATTCAATATGACCGTGTTTTGTTCTCAAATCGACAACGATAGGAATGGTTCCCACAATATCAATTACGGCAAAAAGCACCATCCCAACGGTAATTATTTCTTTAAAATCCAATTCCATAATTTCTAAATTTTATGGGGCAAAAGTACTATATTCTATAGGTTTAAAAGTCAATTTATGGTTATTTTTTGGCAAAGCCAATCTCGTAAAATTGTTTTCAATGTTTATTTTAATCCAAAAATTTGAATATTCACTTGACTTTTTTGACATAAAATACTCAAAAATTAGCTTTCGAAATTCAGATTTGCAAAGTATCTTTGCAAAATGTTTCAACTAGGAAAAACCATCGTATCGGAAGATATTCTCGAAAAAGAATTTGTTTGTAATTTATCAGCCTGCAAAGGTGCTTGTTGCGTCGATGGCGATGCTGGTGCGCCTTTAAACGAGGCTGAAACCAAGATTTTGGAAGAAATTTATCCAAAGGTAAAACCATTTCTCCGCAAGGAAGGAATTGCTGCCATTGAAGCTCAGGGAATCTGGACAAAAGGCACTGATGGCGATCTTGAAACCCCTTTAATAGATGAAAAAGATTGTGCTTATGTCATTTATGACGGCAAAACCGCGCTTTGCGGAATCGAGCAAGCTTACAATCAAGGGGAAGTTACTTTCAAAAAACCTGTTTCCTGCCATTTGTATCCTATTCGTGTGAAAGATTTTACCGAGTTTTTCGCCGTGAATTATGACAAGTGGGAAATCTGCGACGATGCCTGTTCTTTAGGCGCAGCACTTGAAGTTCCGGTTTATAAATTTGTCAAGGAAGCACTCATTCGAAGATTTGGTGAAGACTGGTATTTAGAGCTCGAAAAAGTCGCTGAGGAACTGAAAAAATAATTTCCAAAAAATTATAATTTACTCATTTAGTATTTTTTTAAATCCTATATTTTACAGTGCCTTACGATATATTTTATTTTTTAAAATATTGATTTTCAATGTACTATAATTTGTATGAAAAATATTCCAATCACTTCGATTTGTTAAAAACTCAAGCCAATTGTGAATAAGTTTGGCTTTTTATAACCGCAAGAATTCACAATCTTTGTAATCTACGAAAAGCATAAAAATTCGTTAAAATTTCAAAAAAACAAAAGCAATAATGTCAAAACTTGAACCAATCTTACAAGAAAATAAAAATCGATTCGTGATTTTCCCTATCAAACACCACGATATTTGGGAATTTTACAAAAAAACAGAAGCCAGTATCTGGACTGCTGAAGAAATTGATTTGGCTCAGGATTTGAACGATTGGAACAATAAATTAAGTGAAGACGAAAAATATTTTGTAAAACATATTCTTGCCTTTTTTGCTGCTTCTGACGGAATTGTAAACGAGAATTTAGCTCAAAATTTTGTCAACGAAGTGCAATATGCCGAGGCAAAATTCTTCTACGGTTTCCAGATTATGATGGAAAATATTCATAGCGAAACGTATTCGCTTTTGATTGACACTTACGTAAAAGATGAAGCCGAGAAAGACGAATTATTCAATGCTATCGAAAGATTTCCAGCCATCAAGAAAAAAGCAGAATGGGCTTTGAAATGGATTGAATCCGAATCTTTTGCTGAAAGATTAATTGCTTTTGCAGCAGTGGAAGGTATTTTCTTCTCTGGAAGTTTTTGTTCTATTTTTTGGTTGAAAAAACGTGGTTTGATGCCAGGATTAACTTTTTCGAACGAATTGATTTCTCGTGACGAAGGGGTTCACTGTGATTTTGCCGTGCACTTACACAACCATCACTTAAAACATAAAGTTTCAAAAGCGCGTATCAGAGAAATTATCGTTGATGCATTAGATATTGAAAGAGAATTTATCACAGAGTCAATTCCGGTGAGTTTGATAGGAATGAACGCCGTTTTGATGACACAGTATTTAGAGTTTGTGACGGATAGATTGTTGGTGGAGTTAGGTTGCAAAAGAGAATACAACACTGCAAATCCTTTTGATTTTATGGATATGATTTCGCTTCAGGGAAAAACAAATTTCTTCGAAAAGAAAGTGGGAGAATACCAAAAATCTGGAGTTATGAACACTGATTCAGATGCCCAAAAAATTAGCTTTGACGCCGATTTTTAAAAAAATAATATTGCTTTGAACCATTAGAAATTAAGTTAATTAAGACTTAATGAAACTTAATTTCTTAATGGTTCAAAAACATAGATTCCCAAATCTTAACTGTTTTAGCCCCGATAGCAGTGAAAATCCTTTTGTTTTTTCCTTTAAAAAACAAAAGATTGTAACGTATAGCGGGAGAAAGCTCCGAAAAAAAATTACCGGGATTAGCTTCCCAAAAACAATCACAAATACCCCGAAATAGAGAAGGGATTGTCTATTTCATAAAACCAAAAAGTTATGTACGTAGTAAAAAGAGATGGCCACAAAGAGCCAGTAATGTTTGACAAGATAACGGATAGAATTAAAAAACTATGCTACGGACTAAATGGTTTAGTCGAACCTGTAAAGGTAGCGATGAGAGTGATTGAAGGACTTTATGACGGAGTTTCGACTTCAGAATTAGACAATCTAGCTGCCGAAACTGCGGCTTCAATGACGATTGCTCACCCAGATTATGCTCAATTAGCAGCTCGAATTGCGATTTCGAATTTGCATTCCAATACCAAAAAATCTTTCTCGGAAACAATGAACGAAATGTATCATTATGTAAACCCGAGAACGAATCTTGAAGCGCCATTGCTTTCGGAAGAAGTGCATAAAGTAATTATGGATAATGCCGAATTCTTGGATTCGCATATTATATACAATAGAGATTTTAACTACGATTATTTTGGTTTCAAAACTTTGGAACGCTCGTATTTGTTGAGAATAAACGGAAAAATAGTGGAACGTCCGCAACATATGTTGATGCGTGTTTCTGTTGGAATTCACTTGGGCGATTTGGATTCTGTGATAGAAACTTACGACTTAATGTCGAAAAAATTCTTCACTCACGCCACACCAACGTTGTTCAATGCGGGAACTCCAAAACCTCAAATGTCTTCATGTTTCCTTTTGGCAATGCAGGACGACAGTATTGACGGGATTTATGATACACTAAAACAAACGGCAAAAATTTCGCAATCAGCAGGTGGAGTTGGGCTTTCTATTCACAATGTTCGAGCAACGGGTTCTTATATTCGCGGTACAAACGGAACTTCAAACGGAATCGTGCCAATGTTGAAAGTTTTCAACGATACCGCCCGTTATGTGGATCAAGGTGGTGGAAAACGCAAAGGAAGTTTTGCGATTTATATCGAAACTTGGCACGCTGATATTTTCGAATTCCTAGATTTGAAAAAGAATACCGGAAAAGAAGAAATGCGCGCCAGAGATTTGTTCTTTGCGATGTGGACTTCGGATTTGTTTATGAAACGAGTGCAGGAAGATACGTATTGGACATTGATGTGCCCTAACGAATGCCCAGGTTTATATGATGTTTACGGCGAAGAATTTGAAGCGATGTACATTGATTATGAAACTCGTGGAAAAGGCCGTAAAACCATCAAAGCACGTGAATTGTGGGAGAAAATTCTGGAATCTCAAATCGAGACCGGAACGCCATATATGTTGTATAAAGATGCTGCGAACAGAAAATCAAACCAGAAAAATCTTGGAACCATTCGTTCGTCGAATTTGTGTACCGAGATTATGGAATTTACGTCTAAAGATGAAATTGCAGTTTGTAATCTGGCGTCTATTTCATTGCCAATGTTTGTCGAAAACGGAAAATTTGACCACGAATTATTGTTCAACGTGACCAAACGTGTGACGAGAAACCTGAACAAAGTAATCGACAGAAATTATTATCCGGTAGTAGAAGCCGAAAACTCAAATATGCGTCATCGCCCCGTAGGTCTTGGAGTCCAAGGTCTGGCTGATGCTTTCATAATGTTACGTTTGCCTTTTACAAGTGACGAAGCCAAGAAATTAAACCAGGAAATTTTCGAAACATTGTACTTTGCAGCTGTAACCGCTTCGATGGAAATGGCCAAAGAAGAAGGGCCGTATTCTACTTTTGAAGGTTCGCCAATTTCACAAGGAGAATTTCAACACAATCTTTGGGGATTGAAAGATGAAGAACTTTCCGGTCGTTGGGATTGGGGTTCATTGAGAAAAGAAGTGATGGAACACGGTGTGAGAAATTCACTTTTGGTGGCGCCAATGCCAACCGCTTCGACTTCACAAATTCTAGGGAACAATGAGGCTTTCGAACCTTACACTTCTAATATTTACACAAGACGAGTTTTGTCTGGCGAATTTATTGTAGTGAACAAACATTTACTTGAAGACTTGGTGAAACTTGGTTTGTGGAATGAGACTTTAAAACAAGAATTAATGAGACATAATGGTTCTGTTCAAGGGCTTGATATTCCTCAGGATTTGAAAGAATTGTACAAAACCGTTTGGGAAATGTCAATGAAAGACATTATCGATATGTCTCGTCAAAGAGGTTATTTTGTAGATCAATCGCAATCGTTGAACTTGTTTATGCAAGATGCAAATTACTCAAAATTAACATCAATGCATTTCTATGCTTGGCAATCTGGTTTAAAAACCGGAATGTATTATTTGAGAACAAAATCAGCAGTTGATGCGATTAAATTCACTTTGAACAACGACAAAAAAGCAGAGCCAATTCCTGTTGAGGTCGAAGCCGCTACCGTTGAAATGAGCGTTGAAGAATACAGAGCAATGATCGAATTGGCAAAAAATGCTGGTCCTGAAGATTGCGAAATGTGTGGTTCTTAAGTCATTGCGAGGAACGAAGCAATCTCATTTAGATTAAAAAAATATAAACAGCTATCGTAATGACAGCTGTTTTTTTTTGAGCTATTTCACGCTTTTCGCCATATCTTTTATAAGGCTTCCAGCCTTCAAAAGGCTGGAAGCCTTATAAAAGGATGCCGCTGCAATCGGGGCTAGTTTTTTTATTCTAAACCCGATTTTTCAAAAATAATTCACTATATTTGAGGAGGTTATCGCTACAAAAACATTTTTCATAGACATTAAAATCTTCAAAATGGAAAATATAAAATTCACGGTTACAGATGATTTATTGGCTACACGAGGACAACGTTTTATGAATTGCATTCTCGATACTTTGATTGTCCATATTATTTTGGTCAGTATCGCCACAACTATTGTCATCATTGGGAATGTTACTGACAATTATGACCTGACAAAGTGGGCTGAATCGACAACAACTTTTCAAAGGTTGTTTTTTTGGGCTGTAATGTTGTTTTTATACTACTTTTTGACCGAAACCTATTTTTCAAGAACTTTCGCCAAGTATTTTACTAAAACAATTGTGGTCACAAAAGACGGTTCCAGACCAAATAAAAGGACGATTAGCATTCGAACACTTTCCCGTTTTATTCCTCTTGAATGCCTTACTTTTTTAGGAACTAACGTCAGGGGATTGCACGATTTATTTTCGGATACTTATGTGGTAAAAAAACACGAGTTCAATCATAAAAAGGGAGCCATTTTATTTCCTTGACGAAACTATAATAATACCTTCAGCCGTCAATTTTGATGGCTGTTTTTATTTAAAACAACTCCTTTTTATTAT
>Ga0208115_1000198_pt1 | contig 14962 bp, 10 predicted proteins | sample LakWasMeta4_LOW4_2_FD_183856 | JGI IMG/M metagenome (GOLD analysis project Ga0208115, IMG submission 183856) | Freshwater sediment methanotrophic microbial communities from Lake Washington under simulated oxygen tension - Sediment Metagenome... | ecosystem: Environmental > Aquatic > Freshwater >...
CCCTATCATTGGTTCGCAACCTGCAACCGGTTTTTCTTATGGTGCTGTGGCTCAATATACTTTTAAAGGAAAGAACCCAGAAGATAAATATTCATCTGCTAACCTTGGCGCTACCTATACTGAAAAACATCAGGTGCTTATCAATGTTAAAAACAGTGTGATGCTTAATAACAATAAAATATTTTTAAGTGGCGACTGGCGTTTTTATATTTTTTCACAACCTAATTATGGATTAGGAACGGATATTATTCCTCCTAAAACCAGAGATGAGGATTTCGATTTGAATGCTTTAAAGGAACCCATGAATTATAATTATTTAAAGTTCCATCAAACGGCTTCATGGGAAGTCAAGAATAATTATTATGTAGGTGCAGGTGTCCATTTAGACTGGTATACCACCATAACTGATGAAAATCTTGATATTGCTGCAGGACAATTTACGAATCATTACAACTATAGTAAAAAGTATGACTATAATGAAAATGAATATTTTGTAAATGGGTTGAGTCTTAATTTATTATATGATTCCAGAGATAACCAGATTAATACCAATCATGGTATGTTTGCCAACATCAATTACCGTTTCAACCCGGCCCTGAGTACCAATCAGCATGCCAGCAACGTACTTTTTATGGAGTATCGTTATTTTTTGCCCTTGAGCAAATATAATGAACAGCATGTTTTTAGTGTATGGGCCACCGGGCAGTTTGTAACTGTGGGTACTGTTCCATATTTGAATTTACCCTCCATAGGATGGGATCAAAGAAGCCGCAGCGGAAAAGGATATACTCAGGGATTGTTTCGCGGTCAAAAAATGGTCTATTTTGAAACCGAATATCGGTTTCCTATCACTTGCAATCAGTTGATCAGCGGAACTGTATTTGCCAATTTTACCACTGCCAGTGATAAAGATCGGGATATTCGCCTTTTTCAGTATATTCAACCAGCCGTTGGTGTTGGATTACGTGTTTTAATTGATAAAGCTACGCGTACCAATCTGGTTTTTAATTATGCCTGGGGAAGACATTCCAAAGCGTTCTATCTTAATGCAGGAGAATCCTTTTAAATTTAAATTGCCTTGTGTTTTAGGGGGTGTGAATTTTACTAGTTATTAATAACTATTTATTAAATATGCTTATGAAAAAAAGAAATTTATCGTTAAACTATTTTTATAATATTAAATAAATTTTTATTTTTGAGTCAAATTAACAAAATAACAATTACAAATTTAACTATTATGAAAAAAGTATTATTACTCTTATTAGTAGCATTTACAACAGGTGTTTTTGCTCAATCAACCAGTAAAGAAGATCTTGATGTTATTCAAGGTTTGTATGGTAAATCAAAAAAAGAATTAGCGGTTGCCTATATGGCAATTCCAGAAGCTCAAGGAGCTGCATTTTGGAAAATTTATGATGAATTTGAAGCGGAACGTAAAGCTCTTGGAAAAGCTAAAGTTGCTATTATTGAAAATTATGCTGCAAATTATGAAAATATAACTGATGCTAAAGCAGATGAAATTGCAAAAGCAGGTTTGAAAAATAATATGGATTATCAAAAGTTGTTTTCAAAATATTATGATAAATATAAAAAAGCTGTTGGAGCCGTTACTGCTGCGAAAATAATTCAATTTGAAAATTATATGCAAACTACAGTACAAAGCGAAATTCAGGAATCAATTCCTTTCATTGGAGAAATGGAAGCAACCAAAACAAAATAATATAAAAGATTTTAGTATACCATTAAAGCGCAGTGATTTTTTTCACTGCGCTTTTTTTAAACTTTAAAATTAAGTTAATGGCTTTGTATTAATTTATTCTTGCAGAGTTTTTTCAAGCAATTTTTTCTTTAAAATTGTAATACTATAACAACCTATCCATAATTATGAAAAAAATCATTTTAGTTTTAACCGTTTCTTGCCTGACTTTTATGTCTTGCAAATCAACTCAATCAACAATGAAGACAGCAGCTTCATTAGAAGGAACCTGGCAATTGAACTATATCACGGGACCCAGAATTGCCTTTGATGGCTTGTATCCGAATAAAAAACCAGCCATTACTTTCGATTTGAAAGAAAACAAAGTTTCCGGAAACAATAGCTGTAATCAATATTTTGGAAAACTTCAAGTCGACGGAAATAAGATTAATTTTAAGGATGCCAAAATGGGAATGACTATGATGGCCTGTCAAGGTTCTGGCGAAAATACCTATATGAAAACATTGGATCAAATAGATTCCTATTCTATATCTGAAGATGGAAAGACTTTGAATTTTATTATGGGAGATATAACCATGATGCGTTTTGAAAAGAAATAGAAGATAAATAAACAATCCATTTATAAAATGAAAATAATTCTTGTAGTCTGTGCCTCTCTGTTGTTTTTTAGTTGTAAAAAGGAAGTAAAACAAGTAGAAATCAAAACCGATACGATTGTCAAAGTCCCTGTAGAAACACCGATTGATTCTCATAATTCCCAAAATTCTCTGGACTGGCAAGGAACCTATAAAGGTACAACGCCCTGTGCTGATTGTGAAGGTATTGAGACTGAAGTTATTTTGAATACCGATTTGACATTTGTAATCAGAACAAAATATCTTGGGAAAGGCGATGGCAAAACATTCGAAGAAAAAGGAAATTTTGTTTGGAATAAAACTGGAGAAAGCATTTCGCTGCAAGGGTTAAAAGGAAGACCTTCACAATATAAAGTAGGGGAGAACCGACTGATACAACTTGATATGGAAGGGAATGCTGTTACTGGTGCTTTGGCTGAAAAGTATATTTTGACAAAGTAGATTTATTTGGTTTTTAATGTCTCCAATTCCTTTAATTTATTATGTCTCTGACAAACAATTATTTTTATCTTTGGAATACCGATAAATTATTAAAATATTGTTTAGTAAACTTTTTCAAATCAAAGTGATCAAATTCATTTTTAAATTGAGAAATATGAAGAAATCTTTTTTGTCGAATTTAAAAGAGGTGTTCTCAACTGATGGAAGGGAAAATAAATCGGCTGTAGCCAATGGTATTCTTTTGTTTTTTACATTGGTTGCTATTTTTGTTCTTCCTATTTTTCCTAAAGAAGACATTAATTTTCTTTACACTTCTTCGGTAACGGGGATTTTTATCTTTGCGGTTTTTTCTTTAAAAAAGAATCATCAATTTTTAATATATAGTGCCTTTTTTCTCTCTATTGTGGTCTGGATTTCTTTTTTCAGCAATTATAATTTGTTGAAGATGGGCTTTCGATTTCTAAATTTCATTTTTTTCTTGTTTCTTGTTTACAGTTTGATTTTTCAGGTTTCCTCAACGGCCACAGTGACGATTAAAGTAATAGTAGACTCTATAACAGGCTATTTTTTGTTGGGCTTTGCCTTTAGCTTGGTTGTAATGATTGTTTCGGGTATTATTCCAAATGCTTATAATGTAAGTTTTTCTAAAGGATTGGAATCACAACTTTTGGAACCCATACAGGATAATATATATTACACCTTTATGACATTTACCACGACGGGTTATGGCGATGTTGTACCTACTCATCCTGTTTCAAAATCATTGGCTGTTATGATTAGTGCTTCAGGACAACTTTATGTAGCCATAATTATAGCAATGCTGGTAGGCAAATATGCATCCTTAAAAAAATCGGAGTAATCATTTTGGTTCAGATTAAAGGTAGGTTTTATAAAGTGAAAACCTAAAAATGGTGATTAGTAACTATTTTTTTTGACATAAATAAACTTAGATTTGTTTGTCATTGTTTTATATTTAAACTATTTCAATATGGTAAATGCATTTCTTTGGGGACTATTAGCCACTTCTTCTTTAATTCTGGGCGGAATTATCGCCATTCGATTTGCTTTAAGCAATCGAACGATAGGTATTATTATGGGATTTGGTGCAGGCACCTTGATTTCGGCGATTTCCTATGAATTAATTTTTGAAGCTGTAAAAATGGGTAAGGGGACTGGTTTTCCTGCATTTGGATTTTTCGCTGGTGCTGCCACCTTTTTTTTCTCGGATAAGCTGATTGGAAATTTCGGAGCAAAAAATCGTTTGGCCATTGAAACATCCAAGAGTTCGAGTCTTGTGATTCCAATGGTATTAGCCATTATTCTTGACGGAATACCGGAATCTATTGTTATAGGATTAGGTATTTTTGAAGGTGGAAAAATTAGTTTGGCCATGCTGGTAGCCGTTTTTATCTCTAATCTGCCAGAAGCCATTGCCGGATCATCAGGGATGAAGGCTGGTGGCTGGAGCAAGAATAAAATATTGCTGTTGTGGTTATTCATTGCTTTGTTTTGTGCCTTGGCAACTGTAGTAGGTTTTTCTCTTTTCAGCGGAGCCTCTGACGAGTGGCTTTCCTTTATTCAGGCTTTTGCAGGAGGAGCTATTTTGATGATGCTTGCCAATTCAATGATACCAGAAGCTTATGAACATGGAGGCAAACTAGCAGGTGTGTTTACCGTTCTTGGTTTCTTTGTTTCGGTGTGTGTAGTAGTTCTTGAAAATTTTTGATAAAAAGAGCGGTTTAGTAATTATTTTGAAAATATTTATTGACTATGTGTTGATTGATTTTAATCTAACTCAGCCGTCAATTTTAATTTTTAAAACCGCTAAAAAAAAATTTTTTTGAATGATGAATTAAAATATATTTATTAAATTTACTACTAATTAATTTACAAATAAAGGAGTAATCAATTGATTGCTGAACATGAAATACTTTAAATTATTTACCCTATTAGTTGAATATTAATATACTATAATAAAAATTGAAAATGAACAAAATCTACTTTTTACTGGCAATATTATTAATTTTCATGATGCCATCGTGCAAAAAGGAAGCTGCCCCTGAGGCCAAACCACTTGAAATTTCGGTTACCGAAGTGTTACAACAGGATGTAAGGCTTGAATCAGAATATACCGGGCAAACTTTTGGACAATCGGACATACAGATTAATCCACGGGTTGATGGTGTGATTGAAAGTCTTAATTTTAAGGAAGGCAGCATTGTTAGCAAAGGGCAATTGTTATATACTATTGATCCTTTGCCATATCAGGCTAAAGTACACCAAGCTGAAGGAGGATTGGCAGAAACACAGGCTAAATTAGCAAAAGCCAAGTCCGATTTGGATATGATTGAGCCTTTGGCTAAAATTAACGCTGTGAGTAAACGGGAACTAGTAGCTGCCAAAGCGGCTTATAGTGCCTCCATCGCAAATAGTAAAGCAGCTACTGCTTCACTTGAAAACGCAAAAATAGAATTGGGATATTGCAGGATTTTAGCACCAATTTCAGGAATGATTGGGATTTCAAAAGTGAGAGTAGGTGATTATGTTCGACCAGGAGCAATATCCGTCTTAAATACTGTTTCTGATTTGGGAGATGTGAGAGTTCGGTTTACTATGAGTGAACAGGAATTTCTTAGAATTTTCAGGGAAATAAGTAAGAAAGATTCCAGTCTAAAAGGAGTAGGGCAATCCATTTCATTAAAACTATCAGATGGTTCCGTCTATCCACAAACCGGAAAAATGAGTTTTGCCGACAGACAGATTGATCCTTCTACAGGTGCAATGACATTTGAAGCAGCATTTCCAAACCCTGACAAATTATTGCGTCCAGGTCAATATGTTAAAGTTGGAGTAGTTACTGATGTCCGCAAAGATGCCTTTGTAATTCCTCAACGTGCTGTTATTGAAATGCAGGGTATTTATCAGGTATATGTTTTGGGAGACAGCAGCAAGGTGCATATGCAAATTGTTAAACCAGGACCTACTTATAAAGATGGTTATGTTGTTGAAGATGGACTAAAATCCGGAGATAAAATTGCTATGGGCGGTACTTCCTTATTAAAAAACGGAAGTATTATTGTCCCAAAAATTACAGCATGGCAACCGGGTCAAGCTGAAACTATACCAACTAAATAATTTAGATAACATAGTATTATGGGAGAATTTTTCGTTCGAAGACCGATTGTTGCTATGGTAATCAGTATCATCATTGTGATACTAGGGTTGCTGGCATTACAAAAAACACCTATTTCACAATATCCGGATATCAATCCTCCAGTTGTAAAAATTACCACCAGTTTTACAGGAGCTAATGCGTTGAATGTGGAGCAGGCCGTTGCTACTCCCATTGAACAAAAAGTAAATGGAGTAGAGCAAATGCTTTATATGAAATCTACCAATACTTCAGATGGAGCCTGTACTATTGAGGTAACTTTTGATGTGGGAACCAATTTGGATAATGCCAATATGCTTACCCAAAACCGTCAGGCACAATCCGCACCATTTATGCCGCAAAGTGTAAAACAACAGGGTGTTGTGGTAAAAAAATCACTATCATTCCCGATGATGTTATTTACCATCACATCCAACAATCCAAAATATGACGCTAAGTTTCTGAATAATTTTGCGAACATCAATATTGTAGATCAATTAGCTCGTATTAAAGGAGTTGGTGAAGTTTCCCTTTTTGGAGGAAGTGATTATTCTATGCGCATTTGGTTAAAACCAGATGTAATGAGCAAACTGGGTGTAACGGTTGACGATGTAAAAAACGCATTGAACGCTCAAAACATGATTAGTCCAGGTGGAAAATTCGGGGCTGAACCTGCACCTTTAGGAACAGAATTTACTTATGGTGTTACACTTCAAGATCGTTTAGTTACTGAAAAACAATTTTCGAATATCGTTGTTCGAAGCAAGGAAGACGGTTCCCAAGTTTTGTTGAGTGATATCTCCCGAATTGAATTGGGAACTGAAAACTATAGTTCAACAGCCCGCAGAAATGGTTCAGCAAGTGCTGCAATTACAGTATTTCAAATGCCAGGAAGTAATGCTCTTGAAGTAGCTGCAGCTGCAAAAGCAGCTATGAAAGAAATGTCAAAAAAATTCCCAAAAGATATACAATATCAAGAATCATTAGATACCACACTTGCTATTACTGCCGGGGTCGAAGATATTGTTCACACTCTCTTTGAAGCCATTATACTTGTTATTATAGTGGTATTTATTTTTCTTCAAAACTGGCGTGCCACTTTAATTCCGCTGATAACCGTTCCGGTTTCATTAATTGGTACTATAGCCGTTTTTCCATTATTAGGATTCTCTATAAACACGCTTTCACTGTTAGGATTAGTATTGGCTATTGGTATTGTTGTGGATGATGCTATTGTGGTGGTAGAAGCCGTGATGCATCATATCGAAAAAGGGAAAACCCCTCGAGAAGCTACAATTCAAGCGATGAAAGAGGTTTCAGGTCCGGTAATTGCAATCGCTTTAATTTTGTGTGCTGTATTCATTCCCGTGGCGATGACTCCCGGAATAACAGGTCGTTTTTACCAACAGTTTGCCATAACCATTGCGGTTTCTGTGGCTTTCTCTGCATTCAGTGCTTTGTCGTTAAGTCCAGCTCTTTGTGCGATGCTGTTGAAACCCACAAAACCTGTTGAAGAACAGACAGGATGGCTGGCTAAATTTTTTGCTGGGTTCAATAGAATTTTCGAAAAAGTTACCGGTGGTTATTTAAAAGGAGCTACTTTTTTTGCTAAAAAATCATTGCGTATAGTCGCATTACTTAGCGTTATTCTGCTTGCAGTCGTATTGTTAGGCAAGAAAATACCATTAGGTTTTATACCTGAAGAGGATCAAGGTTATGTGTTGGTTAATATCGCATTGCCTCCCGCATCTTCGCTCCAGCGTACCGATGAAATTTCGAAAAAAGTGGATAGCTTTTTGAAAGAAGAAGAATCTATATTGTCCTATACTACAATCAATGGATTTAGTATGCTAACCAACTCGTATCAGCCGAATAATGCGTTTATTTTCATCTCCTTAAAACCTTGGGAAGAAAGAACAGAAACAGCTAAACAACTGGTTGATAGGTTAAATAAAAAACTGTCAACCCAAATTACCACAGCGACAGCTTTTGCGTTTGGTCCGCCTGCTATTCAAGGGTTGGGTGCCTCGGCCGGTTTTAGTTTAATGCTACAGGACAGAGGAGGAAACACTCCACAGTATCTAGCCGAACAAACGCAAGCCTTTATTGCAGCGGCTCAAAAACGTCCTGAAATAAAAAGGATTTACACCACATTTAATGCAGGGACTCCTCAAATTAAATTAGAGATTGATAACGATAAAGCGATGAAATTAGGTGTTCCGGTTTCAAAAGTTACCGAGGCATTGGGTGCGTTTTTAGGAGGAAGTTACGTGAACGACTTCAACCGTTTTGGACGTCAGTATAAAGTGTATTTGCAAGGTGAAGCCGTTGATCGTGTGAAGCCAGAAAACCTGAATTTGATTTATATAAAAAACAACAAAGGTGATATGTTGCCTATTTCTACCTTGGTTACGGCGACAAAAGTTACCGGACCTGATTTTACTAACCGATTAAATTTATTCCGATCTGCAGAAATAGGAGGAAGCCCTAACGACGGTTACAGTAGTGCGCAAGCTTTGGATGCATTAGAAGAGGTTGCCAAAGAAACTCTGCCAGCCGATATGAGTTACGATTACATCAATTTATCCTATCAGGAAAAACATTCGCCAGGAGGAAGCTCTGTGTTTTTAATGGCATTGGTGTTTGTGTTTCTAATTCTTGCGGCACAATACGAAAGTTGGAAACTACCCTTTAGTGTATTACTTGGAGCGCCTTTAGCCGTTTTTGGAGCATTTTTAGGTTTGTTCTTGGCTCGATTTGGAAGTGATGCTTATGTTAATAATGTATTTGCACAAATTGGATTGGTATTGCTGATAGGACTCGTCGCCAAAAATGCCATCCTTATTGTAGAGTTTGCCAAAGAAGAACACGAAAGAGGAACACCATTATACGAAGCCGCTATGATATCAGCTAAACTACGTTTCCGTCCTATATTAATGACTGCATTTGCCTTTATCCTTGGAGTTGTTCCGTTGCTTTCCGCTACAGGTGCAGGCTCACAGGCTCGTATTGTAATGGGTATGGCGGTGTTTGCAGGTATGTTAATAGCCACGGTTCTAGGCGTTTTAATTGTACCTGGTTTATACGTGATGATTGAAAATATCGGCACAAAGAAAGAAGCAATAGCCAGTGACGAAAATATTATTGAACCAAATACTACAAGTCATGATTAAGAAATATAAAATAATTGTTGTCGTATTGATACTTGCATTGCTTCCAATGGGTTGTATGGTTGGGCCAAAATATACAAGACCTGAAGAACAAAAAGCAACTGCATTTAAGTATCAAACCACAAATGCAGATACATTAGCCTCTGTAACCAATCTTAAATGGTTTGATCTGTTTAACGATGATGTCTTAAAAGGATTGATAACAAAAGGCTTAGAGAATAATTATGATTTAAAAATCGCGGTTGCCCGAATTGAACAACTCAAAGCGGAATTAGGATATTCTAAATCCAATTTATTTCCTTCGTTCCAATATGGTGGTACTGTAAATAGCAATGAAAAGAGCTTTAGTCCAAATAACGCTGCTGCCAGTATGTCTTGGGAACTTGATTTTTGGGGAAAATTCCGTCACGAAAACAATGCGGTACAAAATGAACTTCTTGCCACAGAGGAAGCCCGAAAAGTGGTGCTTTCAGATATTGTGAGTAATATTGCCACTGCCTATTTTGAGTTGAGAAATTTCGATAATCAATTAGAAATTGCACAACAAACGCTTGCTACCAGACAAAAATCTTTTGACATCATAAACGAAAGATTTAAAGCCGGTTATGTTTCTGAAGTGGATAAAGTTCAAATTGAACAACAAGTTGCCATTGCGGAAGCCAGTATTCCAGCCATTAGAAGACAAATTACGTATCAGGAAAATGTTATTTCGATTTTGACCGGACAGCTTCCGAGTGAAATTCAAAGAGGGAAAACCAATACAGAATTACGAGTTGTAAGTGAAATTCCAGTGTCATTACCTTCTTCTTTATTAGAAAACAGACCTGATGTAAAAGCTGCTGAATTGCGATATAAAGCTTCTAATGAAAGAATAGGTGTGGCTCAAGCGATGCGTTATCCTTCTGTTAATCTGGCAGCCATTGCCGGATTTGCGAGTGCTAACTTAAGTGATTTATTTTTAGGAAGTTCCTATTCACAAAATGCTTCTGCAGGAATTGCGGGTCCCATATTTGCTTTTGGAAAAAACAAACGCAGAGTAGATATCAACAGACAACAAGCTGAAGAATACAAGTTTTTTTATCAAAAAACCTATATTACAGCTGTTACAGAAGTTGAACAAGCCCTACAAGATGTAAAAATGTATAAAGAAGAATGGCAGGCTCGTAATAAACAAGTTCAGGCCGCTTTGATAAACTACAAACTATCTTCCGAAAGATATGATAGCGGTTATGTATCCTATTTAGAAGTTTTAGATGTAGAACGCACTTTGTTTGATGCACAACTAAGTCTTTCTCAGTTATCTGAAAGACAATTGAGTTCTATGGTTCAATTGTACAAAGCTTTGGGAGGCGGTTGGAATTAATACATTTTTATAAATAAAATGAAAAACTCGCCAGATTTTGGCGAGTTTTTTGGATTAATCAAAATAATATTGAAACAAAAAAACCGCACTATTTTATAAACAGTTGCGGTTTTTCAACAAATGAACTAGTTAAAATTATCTTTCCAAATTAGAAACAGTATTCGTTTTCTGTTACCAATTTTGTTGTAATCATTTCTCTTAAAGCAATAATATTAGGCATATTCGTGTATTTTGTAAAACGTCTCAAGCCCATCAACATCATGCGCTGTTCATCGCCTTCGGCGAAAGAAATCACGCTTTCTTTTCCTTTTTGGGTAACGACATCGACGGCTTTATACAAGTATAATTTTGCCATAGCAATTTGTTCCTGCACTTTGTCTTCACCTTCTTTTTTGGTTAATTTTTCGGTTCTCAAGATGGTTGATTCCGCCATATAGATTTCGATTAAAATATCGGCAGCGGCAATCAATAATTGTTGATGTGCATCTAAATCCGGTCCATATTTTTGAACCGCACCACCAGCAACCATAAGGAATGCTTTTTTTAATTTGCCAATCATTTCTTTTTCTTCAGCAAATAACTCGGAATAATCAGGTGTTTCAAAAGATGGAATTCCCATCAATTCTTCTTGGACTTTAGTAGCAGGTCCAATCAAATCAACGTGACCTTTGAATGCTTTTTTAATCAGCATTCCTACTGAAAGCATTCTGTTGATTTCGTTTGTACCTTCATAAATTCTCGCAATTCTGGCATCACGCCAAGCGCTTTCCATCGGAGTATCTTCTGAAAATCCCATTCCACCAAAAATCTGGATCCCTTCGTCGGCACAGTTTTGAACATCTTCGGAAACGGCTACTTTTAGAATTGAACATTCTATTGCATATTCTTCAACTCCTTTTAATTCCGCATCTTGATGGGTAGAACCTTCTGATTCACGAAGGATAATTCGGTCTTCAATGTCTTTGGCTGCTCTGTAAGTGGCACTTTCGCCAGCATAACAAGACGTTGCCATTTCTGCCAGTTTGTATCGGATAGCCCCAAATTGTGAAATTGAGGTGTTAAATTGTACTCTTTCGTTGGCATATTTTGTAGCTCCGGTTGTGACTCTTCGTTGAGCGTCTAAACAGGCTGCTGCCAATTTGATACGGCCTACATTCAAAGCATTCATTGCAATTTTAAATCCGTTTCCTCTTTCGGAAAGTATATTTTCAGCAGGAACTTTCGTGTCTGCAAAGAAGACCTGACGAGTGGAAGAAGCCCGAATTCCTAATTTATGTTCTTCTTCACCCATTGTAATTCCATTACTGGGGTCATTTTCTACAATGAAACCAGTAATGTTTTTATCGTCTCCAATACGTGCAAAAACAATAAACAAGGAACAAAAACCAGCATTGGAAATCCACATTTTTCCTCCAGTAATGCTATAATATTTTCCATCATCGGATAAAACTGCTTTTGTTTTTCCTGAATTGGCATCAGAGCCTGCACCCGGTTCGGTCAAGCAATAAGCGCCAAACCATTCGCCAGAAGCGAGTTTCGGAACGTATTTTTGTTTTTGTTCTTCGGTTCCGTATAGAGTAATTGGCATTGTTCCAATTCCGGTATGTGCTCCAAAAGCTGTCGAAAATGAACCCGTTGCACCCGAAATATAGTCGCAAACCAAAACCGTATTAACGAATCCCATTCCCATTCCGCCATACGCTTCCGGAACAGCCACGCTCAAGAAACCCAAGTCTCCGGCTTTTTTCATCGTTTCTTCCGTGAATGCGTAGTCTTTTTTCTCGAAACGGTCTTTGTTGGGCCAAATTTCCTTGTTCACAAACTCTTTCACCGAGTCACGCATCATTATTTGTTCTTCATTGAAGTCTTCTGGAGTGAAGACATCTTCGCATTTTGTTTCTTTTACGATGAATTGACCACCGCGTGTTTTGTCGCTCATTTCTTTATTATTTTAGGTAATAGACTTTTTATTTATAATCAACTTCAATAATCTTTATGTAATTCCTTGTCATTTCGACGAAGGAGAAATCACATTTGTTACTCTCGTTATGAGATTTCTCCTTCGTCGAAATGACAAAAGAAGAATTATAATTTTATAATAATTCGTAAATCCCGGCACTTCCTTGACCAGTTCCCACGCACATACTTACAATTCCGTATTTGTTTCCTCGTCTTTTCATTTCGTCGAATAGTTGAACCGATAATTTTGCACCCGTACACCCCAGAGGATGTCCTAATGCAATTGCTCCACCATTTACATTTACTATTTCTGGATTTATATTTAATTCCCGAATTACAGCCAAAGACTGCGAGGCAAATGCTTCGTTTAATTCGATCAAGTCAATGTCTTTCAATTGTAGTCCGGCTTGTTTCAAGGCTTTTGGAATGGCTTTTACTGGCCCAATTCCCATAATTCTTGGCTCAACACCTGCTGATGCAAAGTTGACCAAACGCGCAATAGGAGTGAGGTTTAGTTCTTTGACCATTTCTTCGCTCATAATCAAAACGAAAGCGGCTCCATCGCTCATTTGGGATGAATTTCCAGCAGTTACACTTCCATCAGCGGCAAAAACAGGTCTTAATCCTGATAATGCTTCTACCGAAGTTCCCGCTCTTGGGCCTTCATCTTTATTTACGATATAAGATTTGGTTTCCTTTTTTCCATTTTCATTAATGAACGTTTGCTCAATGGTAATTGGAACAATTTGTTTGTCAAACTTGCCTTCCGCTTGTGCTTTCAAGGCTTTCATATGGGATTGGTACGCAAATTCATCTTGGTCGGCTCTCGAAATATTGTATTGTTTGGCAACCGCTTCGGCAGTCAATCCCATTCCCCAATAATAATCTTCGTGACCTTCTTTAGCAACCGCATAATCTGGTGTTGGCTTATAACCACCCATAGGGATAAAACTCATACTTTCGGCACCACCGGCAATGATGCAATCCGCCATTCCGGATTGGATTTTGGCTGTAGCCATCCCGATAGTTTCTAATCCAGAAGCACAATATCTGTTGACCGTTACACCCGGAACATCTTCGATTTTCAATCCCATTAAGGAAATTAATCGCCCAACGTTTAACCCTTGTTCAGCTTCCGGCATTGCGTTTCCTACCATTACGTCGTCGATGCGTTTCTTGTCGAAATCCGGCAATTCATTCATCATAAATTGGATGGTTTCGGCTGCCAATTCATCGGGGCGCTTGAATCTAAATACGCCTTTTGGTGCTTTTCCCACGGCGGTTCTGTATGCTTTTACTATATAGGCTGTTTTCATTTGATTAGTTTCTTAAAGGTTTCCCTTTGGTTAACATAAACTGGATTCTCTCCAATGTTTTTCTTTCCGTACACAAGCTCAAAAAAGCTTCTCTTTCAATATCCAATAAATATTGTTCGGATACCAACGTTGGTTCTGATAAATCGCCACCCGCCATTACATAAGCCAGTTTGTTGGCAATTTTCTTGTCGTGTTCGGAGATGTATTTTCCCGCTTCCATTTGGTCTGTTCCAACTAAGAACATTCCCAAAGCTTGTTTTCCTAAAACTTTCACATCATTTCTGCGAATAGGTTGAGTGTAGCCGGCTTCCGCCATTAATAAAGCGTGTTTTTTGGCTTCGGCAATTTGGCGGTCTTTGTTGACCACGACAACGTCTTTTCCGTGTTGCAATACTCCCAAGTCAAAGGCTTCATAAGCGGATGTTGATACTTTGGCCATAGCAACAGTCAAGAAATATTCTTGTAACACATTTAATTCCACATCGTTTTTACGGAATAAATCCGAAGCTCGCAACGCCATTTCTTTCGATCCGCCACCTCCAGGAATTACTCCAACTCCGAATTCGACCAATCCAATGTAGGTTTCAGCAGCAGCAACCACTTTATCGGCGTGCATACTCATTTCGCAACCGCCACCCAAAGTCATTCCGTGTGGTGCCACCACTACTGGAATTCCGGAATAACGCACTCTCATCATCGTGTCCTGGAACATTTTGATTGCCATATTGAGTTCTTCGTATTCTTGTTCAACTGCCATCATAAATATCATTCCAATATTGGCACCCACAGAAAAATTGGCTCCTTGGTTTCCAATAACCAAACCTTGGTATTCCTTTTCGGATAAATCAATGGCTTTATTGATGGCTTGTAAAACATCGCCGCCAATGGTGTTCATTTTCGACTGGAATTCTAAATTCAAAATTCCGTCACCTAAATCCTGGATAATGGCTCCGCTGTTGCTCCACACTTTTTTGCTTTCGCGAATGTTGTTCAAGATGATAAAAGCGTCTTGTCCCGGAACTTTGGTTTGGGTTTTATTTGGAATATTATAGAAATAAGTTGCTCCTTCTTTAATAGAATAAAAACTTGAGCTTCCGGAAGCTAACATCTCACTAACCCAGGCTGGTGGAACTAATCCTTCGTCCTTGATCATTTCGATTCCTTTTGCAACTCCGATGGCATCCCAAATTTCAAAAGGACCATTTTCCCA
>Ga0208115_1000203_pt1 | contig 14732 bp, 15 predicted proteins | sample LakWasMeta4_LOW4_2_FD_183856 | JGI IMG/M metagenome (GOLD analysis project Ga0208115, IMG submission 183856) | Freshwater sediment methanotrophic microbial communities from Lake Washington under simulated oxygen tension - Sediment Metagenome... | ecosystem: Environmental > Aquatic > Freshwater >...
CATAGTAATACATAGAATTTTTCGGTTGCCGATGATGCTTGTTGTAATCGTGAACCACATAGAAAATATAGGCCGTTGCATCATGCACCAGTCTTGGTATCAGGATAGCGAGAAAGTAATACTGCTGAACGTACAAATAGAAACTACTTAATACCAATAAAACATTGGACCACAAAAAGTATCGGCCCGATTGCGTAGTAACGTAGCGTTCGCATAGCAAAGCAGTACAAACCAATCCGACACATAAACCGCCTGCAAGCAGCTTTATCCACTCCAGCAGTTGCGCATCCAGGCTATTTTTCATAAATATGCCGATATAAACAAAAATGCCTGCCGACACACTCATCCACAATAGCAGATAGAAGACCCAATCGGGCAGACGATACAAACTGCGCCCCACGCCCAATTGCTGTTTGAGCACATGGTAAACGGTCCAGGCCGCTACCGTCACATACAGCACTTTATAGGGGATAAACAGGCCACCCACGCCGAAAACCACGATAATGGCAGCCGTCATCAAAATGATTTTCAGCTTATACAATTTCAGGTATTCGGTATTGCTTGCCAGCAAAATGGAACTGGCGACAATATGCGGCGTTCCAAAAACAATTTGAAACAGTAAGAAATGCTTCGGATTGCTTGGCATATTCTGCAGTAAAAAGCCCTGCAAAAACCAACTGTCAAGCAACTGCATTAATAAGCACAAAGGAATAATTGCATACAATCCCAACAACAGCCGGAACGAAATGGTCAGTTGTTTATCATCAAAGATATCTTGAGCTGAAATGGCTTGGGCCGACATAAAACCATCCTCCTGTTATTGTTGTATTTTTCAGTCAGAATATTAAATACTTATATAAGCTATTGTTTTGTATGAGACACCAAGCGATTGATTAAAGCCCGGCACTCGCTTTTAACAAACTTACATAATACACCACGAGATTGTCCGGGAAAACACACGCACAAAAAAGCCGGTGTTACCCGGCCTTGATATGTTCGATTTATATAGCTTGATGCAACATCCTGCCCCTCACAAGGTAAACGAACAAAAACTGTTCCGCATTACCCTGGATCTTGAAAATGCCTTGTGTTTACGTTTGGAAGGGTGTTGCAGTTGAAAGCCTTAATCAAAGGTTCAAATTTGCAAATATTGCTTCATCTCTAACCGAAACAAAAGTAAAGGTTTTTCAAGCCCTCTACGCCGCTTTGTTGGTATAACTGAAAATAATCGCGTAAAGTCGTTTCACAAATACCCACCAATAAGGCAATCTTTTGATTGGACAGGCCGCGGCTTTTTAGCCACAGCGCTTGTAGACGTCGCCGAACCAGCGGGACGGGATGGACGTGTCTTTCTTTTTTTAAAATTATTAATGTTTCTGAAGTAAATTCAATATGTGTTGTCATAATAATTCTACTCGCCAAGATAGTCACAAAAAGCTTTAAAACTCAGATGGACCGGTTTAAAACCCAAAAGGAAAGTAAATCCTGAGGGCTCCGAATATCATCAATGAATAATGGTATAGCTTAATCGTTAGCTTAGCGTTTGGGGATATGTACGAATACTTATCCCACTACTAGTTAGTCTTACTAATTGATTCTCATGAGTTTTCACATAAAATGCAAAATTAGTAATTAACTTTATTTATGAGGTTAGAATGAAGCTAATCAATGAATCAGTGTTGGAAATAACCATCAATTTCTTAAAAGAAGTCAGAGATGACAATGGAATTTGCCTTGTCGGCTTAATAGAAGATCTTGAACATATAATGCAGACGCCAAGTGTGTGCACTGAAGATAAACAAAAAAATATCCGAAAGCGCAGATTAAGCGATCAAGAGGATTAGGTAGTATGTCAATTAACTGCCCATAGAACCCATGCTTATCAAAGCTAAGCAAAACCTCGCAATCGCTGGTTTCGTTAGCGCCCGACACAATGCCGGGTTTTATCCAATTGCCTGAATACGTAGCGGTACTGATTTATTATGGCTAATAAATAAGAAATACTTCATCGCACGTTTTGGATCTTTCTAAAACGTGGATGCTCCCCTATCGACCCTCCCCGGGTCACGGCCCTTCCAGGGCCATTCGATAATGCCCTTCATTAGATAGAAGGGCATTCTTTTTGCTAAACCTACGCTATAGCGTTCCATAAATGGCTGACGCGGTTGAATAGCTCAACATTCGCTCAAAATCCCAAGACAATGCAGATATTTTATTTTTATATAGAGCTATGAAATTTTCTCTCTTCTATTTCTACTACTGAAAGTAAGTACATTTACACTCACCCAAGCTGATCAGCTCAAAAATCAGCCGATAATAATTGAGCCAACCATGAGTCACTGCGCCTTGCACAACGTCATCAATCGGCAATTCGAGTCAGTAACTATAGCCAACAACAAGTTGAAATTATTTCTATACGTAATCGTACCTATGTTTTATTCCAAACCTGCACTATAGAATAATCCCACCAATTTCTGAGGAGGAATGGTCGCTAAGTTTAATTACAAGAAGAACATCTTAGCGGGTAAGGCCCGGATTCGCTGGTGAGGAGTCCGGGCCTTTTTTATGCTCGCGATAAATTAAAAACGCAAACCGTAGACAACTATCTATTCTTATAGACCCAGCTTCATTGGGCCGTGTTCATGCCTTGGTAAATAAAAGTAAACTTTTACTTTGTTGCTTCCTATAAACCAGCAGTCAGATAGCTTTTCTCTATTCTTTCTACCTCACCTGGATAATCCTATAGACAATCACTGCCTGCTAATCCGGCAAAAATAAAAAACGTTGCCACTGTTTGCGTCCCTTTTGGGCATAACCTTCATCAAGCTACTATGTCAGCTATGGAAAATAATGCATAGAACCGCTCATAACCCAAAGCCATGCGCGTTTGCTTTCAATCTACTGGTTTGATTGAAAATGCTTGAAACAATATCTTATATTTAGCCAGAATATTAAGTTAAACTGATCGAATTTAACCATTTTCAAGCTTTACTTTTAGTTTTTAGGATAACTCTACTCATGACATTTCAGCTACATCCATGCCTGGAACAGGATTGCATAGCCATTGGCCGTTTTGAGCTGTGTCGATTATTGATGATGAATGATAGCCAATATCCCTGGTTCATACTGGTTCCGGAGCGAGCGGACTTGCAGGAAATTTATCAGCTGAGCAAAGCTGATCGTGAATTACTGGCGGAGGAATCCAGCTATCTTGCCGAAAATCTGGCAGCGCTTTATAAAGCAGATAAAATGAATATTGCCGCAATAGGCAATATGGTCCCGCAACTTCATATCCACCATATAGTCCGCTATCAGACCGACAAAGCCTGGCCTGCACCGGTCTGGGGAAAATTTAATGCTGAGCCTTATACAGATTTGCAGATTGCAAACAACATAACTCGTGTTAAAGCTCAGTTGGGCATGTAAAACAGGCTGGCCATTGCCTTAAATCCTAATCAACCAAAAACTCAGTAAAGTAAGCTTCTTTAAAACCACCGGCATGCTCGTCCTTACCTTCCTCGGAATGCTCATCCTCAGCGGCTGCACCGTGTCCTTTGTCACCTTCCTCCATCTTTGCCAGCGTCTTACGAATAACATCTGTCGTTTCCTGCCGCAGCGCTTCGCGCTGTTCCATGGTTTGCAGTCCTTCAGACGGCCTGCCGCTGTAGAGCATGATCAATTCGTGTCTTAATGCAGGCATGTGCTTTTTTACCGCCGCGATAGTGGCGGCGCCTTCAACCAATAATTGAACATTTATCAGCAAAAACTTTTTTGGTTCGGCCAAATTAACGGTAAACTTAGGAGCCATTTCCAGATATTTTACACCGGCTTCTGCTTCCGATTCTTTGGCTCCTTCATTCGCAACAGCAGCGGACATAAACAGAAAACTTAATATCATAACTAATAACCGCATAACAAACTCCGTGTAACTGGAAAATAATGGCCTAGTATAAGGCCAAGCCCATCAATTTTAAAACAAATCCCATACTGACAAGGTAATGACGACTAATCTCCCCATCGGCCCGATAATGCTGGATGTTGCAGGCTTAACCCTGACACAAGATGAACAAGAAAAGATCAATCATCCCAACACCGGCGCGGTCATTCTTTTTTCGCGCAATTATCAAGATCCCGAACAAATTACCGAGTTGATTAAGCAAATTCGCGCGGCGCGTAACGGCAACATACTGATCGCCGTCGATCAGGAAGGCGGCAGAGTACAGCGCTTCCAGCACGGTTTCACCCGCTTGCCGCCTGCGGCCAGCTATGCACAAAGCCCCGAGCTGGCGGAATCGGCAGGCTGGCTGATGGCCGCCGAATTACTGGCTGTCGGCGTTGATTTCAGCTTTGCGCCAGTCCTTGATATTGATTGCGGCGTTAGTGAAATTATCGGCAACCGTTCGTTTTCAACTGATCCGGCCCTTGCCACCCGCCTTTCAAGCTCATTTAGAAAAGGCATGAATGAAGCGGGCATGGCTGCAACCGGAAAGCATTTCCCCGGACACGGCGCAGTGGCTTTGGACTCGCATCTGACCCTGCCGATTGACGAAAGGGACCTGGACAGCATCAGGATAAAAGATCTTGTGCCCTTTAAACAACTGATCGACGAAGGCCTGGAAGGCATTATGCCTGCGCACGTGGTCTACCCAAAAGTCGATCCGAATCCGGCCGGTTTCTCGCGGTTCTGGATACAACAGGTTTTACGCAAGGAATTATACTTCAACGGCACCGTGTTCAGCGACGACTTGAGCATGGAAGGCGCGGCATCGGCCGGCGACTTCCCGGAACGCGCCAGACTGGCGCAATTGGCCGGATGCGACATGATCCTGGTTTGCAACAATCCCGCAGCCGCCGAGCAGGTACTTGAAGCCTTGCCGATAACTCAAGATTCCATCAGGGAGCAACGGCTCAGCCGTATGCAGGGCAAACCGCAAATGAACCGCGACCAGCTGATGCGTACCGAAAAATGGCAACAATTATCAACTCTCATCAACAATAACTATAACCATGCTTGAAGAAATCAAACACGTCCAGGCAACGGCCGATTTGCTGCACAGCAAACAGGAAGTTGAAGCCGCCATTGACAAAATGGCCCAGCAAATCAACATCGAGCTAGCCGATCGCAGCCCGCTATTACTCTGCGTCATGAACGGCGGTGTCGTCACTTTCGGCAAGTTATTGACTCGGTTAAGCATCCCCCTAACCATTGACGCAATCAACGCCAGCCGCTATCAAAACCAGACCTCAGGCGGCAGCATCGAATGGCTGGTTAAACCGGTAACATCGCTTAAAGGCCGGACGGTACTGCTCGTTGACGACATCCTTGACGAAGGCATCACGCTTCAAGCTATCTGTGAATATTGCCGGGAACAAGGCGCGGAGTCTGTCTACAGCGCCGTACTGGTGGATAAAATACTCGACCATCAAAAACCAATCGCCGCCGATTTTGTCGGACTGAAAGTAGAAAACCGTTATGTGTTCGGCTACGGCATGGACTACAAGGGCTATTTACGCAACGCATCGGGCATTTACGCCTGCAAGGAATAATCATCATGACTCAATTAGCTATCATCGGCGGCACCGGCCTGACCCAACTCAGCGACTTAACCATCATCAAGCGTGAACAGCTGAGTACGCCTTACGGTTCGCCATCGGCCGAGTTTGTTACCGGGGAACTGAATAACACCCGGATTATCTTCTTGGCCAGACACGGCAATCCGCACACCATCGTTCCGCACAAAATAAATTATCAGGCTAATATCTGGGGGCTCAAGCAGCTTGGCGTTGAACAGATCATTGCCGTTGCCGCAGTGGGCGGCATTACCAGCGAAATGGGGCCTGCGCATATCGCCATCCCCGACCAGATTATTGATTACAGCTATGGCCGTATGCATACTTTTTTTGAAGAAGAGACGGTCACGCACATAGACTTTACTTGTCCGTACAGCCAAAAACTGCGCTCCCGCCTGATCAGCGCCGCAGCTAAAGCCAACATAAAAATCAGCCCGATAGGCACCTACGGCTGTACCCAAGGCCCTCGCTTGGAAACCGCCGCAGAAATTCAGCGCATGGAAAGAGACGGCTGCGATCTGGTCGGCATGACCGGCATGCCGGAAGCCGCACTGGCAAAGGAGCTGGGTATGGATTATGCCGCTATCAACGTAGTCGCCAATTGGGCCGCAGGAAAATCGGAAGGGGAAATAACCATGGAAGAAATTGAGCGGCACCTCCATAAAGGCATGGCGGATACCGCTGAATTACTAAAAGCTTTTGTAGGTTAAGGCTTAATGGCGGCAACCTGCGCCATGGATATGTCCATGCTCGGCTTCTTCTTTAGTCGCCGGTCTAACGTCCACAACTTCCACATCAAAAGTTAAGGCGGTTCCTGCCAGCGGATGGTTACCGTCAATGGTAATATCATCGCCTTCGATTTTAACGATGGTGACTTCGCCGGAACCGGAACTGACGTCGGCATGGAACATCATGCCGACTTCAAGCTCATCAATGCCTTCAAACATTGACCGAGGAATTACCTGAATCATCTCGTCATGTTGTTCGCCATAGGCATCTTTGGCTTCAATGCGCACATTGAACTTGTCGCCGACGGCTTTGCCTGCCAATGCCTCTTCCAGACCCGGAATGATGTTTCCAACACCGTGCAGGTAAACCAAGGCCTCACCACCTTTCGAACTATCCAGTACTTCGCCGTCATCGTTAGTCAAAGTATAGTGAATTGAGACAGCCATATTGTCAGCTACTTGCATGATAAAACCTTTTTCGTAATTTAAAAGCGGACTATGATAAAGAGTTGCAGCTGTTTTGTCTGAAAAATTATTTCAATCCATCGTAATTATCTACAGGAAATAATCATGTCGCGCTGGAGACCGCCGAGGCCAAAGTCATCCCCTTACATCACGCCGGAAGGCTATCAAGCGCTGGAGATTGAATTGAAAGACCTGTGGACCAGGCGCAAAGACGTTACCCAGGCTTTATCGGAAGCAGCCGCGGAAGGTGATCGTTCGGAAAATGCAGAGTACATTTACCGTAAAAAAGAATTGCGCGGCATAGACCGACGTATTCATTATCTGCAAAAACGCCTGCCCAACCTTAATGTCGTATCCCAACCACCTGACGATCAGGACAGGATTTTTTTCAGCGCTTGGGTAACCCTGGAAAATGAAGCAGGCGAGGAAATAACCTACCGCATTGTCGGAGCTGATGAACTTGATCCTAAAAAACAATACATCAGCCTGGATTCACCGCTGGCAAGAGCACTGCTTAAAAAAACTTATGACGATGAAATCACTATTAAGAATGAGCTTAAAGAAACCTGGTACACAGTCATTGATATCAATTATGGCAACAAATGAGCATAAGTCAGACTCCTAACGCCTCAAAAGAACATCATTTCCGGATGAAATAAAGAATTAGTATTGCAATAAATATAACTCCCTATATAATACGCCAAGTACGGAGAGGTGGCTGAGCGGCCGAAAGCGGCGGTCTTGAAAACCGTTGAGGGTTGATCCCCTCCCAGGGTTCGAATCCCTGCTTCTCCGCCATATATACAAAATAACCGATTGATTCTAAAGAACAATCGGTTTTTTTATGTCTGCTTGCCCCACCTCTTGCCCCACCTTGTGCGGCGGCTCCTATTGAATCTCATTGAATAAACTATCGGCAACCATTGCCGACCAAATCAATAATTCATTAAATGACAACATGAAAATTGTTACCTGGAACTGTAATGGCGCGTTAAGAAAAAAGCTCCATGACATTAATCGTTTTGATGCGGATGTTGTCATAGTCCAAGAATGTGAAAATCCAGCGGAATCGACAGAACCCTATCTTACATGGACCGGTGATTATTTATGGATTGGCACTTCAAAAGGCAAAGGGATTGGTATATTTCCAAAAAAAGGAAATAGAGTTAAAGCGCTAGATTGGAATGGCGAGTTTTCTGTTTCCGGGCTAAGAAGTAAAAGCACCTCACTTCGCTGGACGACAAAAGAATTAAAGCTTTTTCTTCCTTTTGTTTTGAATGATGCAGTAACAATTCTAAGCTGCTGGACTAAGGGCAGTGAGGCTGAAGTCTTTGGCTATATGGGCCAGTTTTGGAAATATCTTCAGATTCACCGTAATGATCTTAAAAATGAAAATACGCTAATACTCGGCGATTTTAATAGCAACAAAATCTGGGATAAAGCGGATAGATGGTGGAGTCATTCGGATGTCATAGCCGAACTGAATGAAATTGGATTAGAAAGCTTATATCACCACCAGCACGAAGAAGCGCAAGGCGAAGAAACTACACCAACTTTTTTTCTTCATCGAAACACAAACAAGCCATATCATATTGATTACGTTTTTGCTTCTAGTGATTTACTCAGAATGAGCAGATTGGAAATTGGCACTTTTAATAAATGGTTACATATCAGTGACCACATGCCACTATGTGTGGAAATCAACAAACAGCCACGCACTAACCAATAAAATTGGCGCTACCAAGCCTGAGCTTCTCCGCCATATATACTGCCGCACCGCCCTTGACTGACCAGCCTTTTAAGTTACTCGTACAAGCTTTGAGCCTTTCGTTTGAGTATTACGATGCGCTCCCTAAAGCTCCGCTTGCAACCCAGGAATGCCAATGCGCTGGATGCGCATGGCATTGTCGCTTTCTTCATAAACAAGCAGTTTTCTTTCTTTTTGCCAAAGCCGGAAAGCGAGTGCATGGGATAACACACGAATCGGATAATCGCGGGGCAGCTGCTGCAAATAAGGCTGAATGGTGACGAAATCTGTCGCGCCATACTGCTGCATGATAAAGCGTAGACCGCCGTTGCGAGGACCGATGTTATAGGCCAGCAGTCCCAGAAACAGATCGTTGTGCATCTCAGTCAGGTAGTATTTGAATGTGGCGGCGGCGATAAAGGCATTGTGCCGTGGATCAAATAATGATGGTTTGCTGACCGCCAGCTGCTTGCCGGCTTGTGCCATGACTGTCTTAGGCACTTGGGTAATTTGAAACAAGCCGTGACCTCCATCCTGGCTGTCTCTGGGCAGAAACGAGGATTCTGTCGCGGCGATGCCTTGCAAAAGGTTGGGATCGATATCGAAGGCTTTGGCCGCTTCTGCAATGGCCGGATTATATATTTCCGCCCGGTTAACCAGCTTTTGCAATTGTGCCGAATCATAACGCCGATAAGCAGCGTAGACCTGATGAGCCAGCGTAACCCGGCTAGCTTCCTGCTTGCCGCCGACCAGCAGACGGAAATGGCCTAACGCCTGGGCAAAATGATTTTGCATCACAAACCAGCTGATAACCAGCGCAAAACTGACAGCCAAAATCGGCGACAGTATCGCCGCCCTGCCCTGCAACCATTTCCGCAGTTTCCACCAGCCTATCAGCAGCCCGGCCGCCACAACAATTAATCCCAACACCCCGATTGCAAACGGCAATAAACTGGTAAAAAAACGGGTACCGGAAAACCAGCCGGCCGAATAACCCAACAAAATCATGACGGCGGAAATCGCGGTTATCGTCAAGCCCAGCACTTCAAGGCCGATCAGTAACAGTCTACTTTTAAAGCTGACAACCGGCGGTTTAGGCTGCGGTTTTTTCAGTGTTCTCGGTACCCGGCGAGGCTTGGGTTTCGGGTTGATGTCCGGTTTGGCGCTGGCCCGTTTGCGAGGTACTGCCGGTTTATTCATATCAACAAACTATCCGGTTTGGTTTCGGCAAGAGGTTATCGCGCATAAATTAACAAGATTAAAATTTTAAAGTATAGCGTGAAAAAAAAAGCCGGATTGGATTTACTCGACGCGGAACACGAATTGCGATCTTTATCCTCTTTCCCTCTAAATAAAGTGTCAGGATGAGGACTTTCCAAAAAACACTGTCTGCTTCCTAAGCGGGAGCACAGTCGCCGCAGAATGAAAGCCTTGCCGATCACAGTCTAATCATGTCTGGTAAAAATAAGCTGATCGGTGGCAAAACCCAACGTCTTGGCGCGCTCAATCAATGCCTTTAAAGTCGCCTCGGGCAATTGCTTGGTGCGGGATAATATCCACAAATAAGAGCGGTCCGGCCCGGCTATCATAGAATAGGTATAATCTTTTTTATCCAGTTCGATAATATTATAGCCGCCATAAAACGGCCCGAAGAAAGACACTTTCAGCCTGCCCTGATCCGGTCGCTCGACAAAATAGGCCTTGCCTTGCGCCTCCGTCCATTCACCGGCTTTTATATCCCAGCCTTTATTCAGCACATCGATGCCGCCATCGTCTCGCAAGGAATAGGTCGCCGAAATATTTTCCAAGCCCCGTTCAAAGCGATGATCGAGTCGGGCGACTTCATACCAAGTGCCCAGATAACGGTTAACCTCAAAACCGTCAATCGCCGTAACGCCCTCAGGAATACCGGTGCAACTGGTCAGCAACCCAACCATCAGTATAAATAATATTTTCATGCGTAATCTCTCTGTTAAGTAACTTAATAAATCAAGCGCACCAACTGCAGCCACAAAAATTCCGGCAAGCAGCCCAAGATACGAGGCAAACCGCCGATGAAGCGGCAATAACTTGCCGATCGATAATAAACTGTACGGTTTTCGTTGAGTCTTCCCTTGATAACACGACATCAATTTAACATTGACCGAAAAAACCCCTTAACATTCTTTAACTTAACTTTACCTTTACGAGCCTGTTTTTAACCTTCTGTTGGCCGCTATATTGCTTAAGAACTTATGTAGTTCTATTGCGTCAATTTGGCGCCGTCTTTACAAGCAAGGCAATATCGGGCGGCCAGCAGGCCATCCGGAATAATAACCAAGAAAAGGATAAAAGGATAAAGTCATGAATATTAGTAGTATAAACAGCCGCAGTTCAGCAATAATGATGAAGGGCATGCAGCGTCCCGATCCATCGAAAATGGCTGAAGATCTATTTTCAAAACTGGATACCAAGGGACAAGGCTATATTGAAAAAAGCGATTTGGAAAGCGCGCTTAGCAGATCGAACAGCTCAAACAGCTCAAGCCGTTCTAACATAGCGGATAAAATGTTTTCCAAGCTGGACGACAATGGCGACGGCAAAGTTACCCAAGAGGAAATGTCGGCAACCATACAGAAAATAGCTTCCGAACTGGATGGCTCTTCTCCGCGGATGCGCATGCAAGGCGGTATGCCGCCTCCGCCAAGTGACAGCCAAAGCGTTCAAGAAACGAGTTCGACAGACAGCACGACATCATCCTCGCAATCCAGCGACCCGACCGGCACTAACGGCGACGGCGCGGTAAGCGCGCAAGAAGGGTTGGCCTATGAGGATTCGAAAAACTTGTCCGGCAGCAGCACCGATAGTTCATCGTCGTCTGCATCTTCCGTATCAAGCGCCGATGCAAAATTCATGAAACAAATGATGCGCTTGCTGACATCTTATGGCGGTTTTGACCAGAGAGCGGAAAACAGCGATTTTTCAACATCCGCATAATTCAAATCCAGCCTACGCTTTTTCTCTCGTTCTCACACGCTGCGTGGGAACGAGACACAACGATAGGACCGGTGTCCCCCTATAGTACGTTGAAAGTTAGACCTTGCAGGTTTTTAAAACCTGCAAGGTCTACATATCGGCATGTTTCTCACCTAACCCTCGGCGAGTGAGTAACAAAATAACGATGTTCCGTAGATACTTGCGTATAAAGATGACGGCGTTGAGGCGGTTAAAATCGCCTCCAGCTCTGGCACTGATTATTCCAATCAAATCCGTTTGATTTCCGTCATCTGTAGCCTATTGCCTCGCGTCCACGCGCGGTGCTGCCAGTCAATGCGCCAAGCTACAGTTCTATAAACAGCGGACGCAGCGCGTAGATCAGGATGGTCAAATTCCCACGGCATCGATCTGCATAAACTCCCTCATATCCATGGTCATATAACCCATTCCGTAGGGTTACAGCCAATACTGGACACCGACATAGAGTTGAGTGTCGTCAATATCGAAATCGTGTTGAACCCGGACATTGGTATCCACATGTCCGAAACGTTGTATATAACCCACATTTCCGCTAACGCCATTTTGGTTTATTTGTGCGCGCGTACTTTTATAGGGAGTAGTTCCGTTTGGACTCGTGATTCCGCCGCCGATGAATATCGAGCCAAGCAAAGGACCAACTCCCAGCCATTGACCTGGAAAACGCTTGCCTCAAAAGTTTCCGGTGCGTGGCGAGCCTGCGGCAACGCTATTGTTTATATAACGAAAATTGAGCAACCCACCGATTTCCAAAACTTCCGCACGCCGGTTAAAGTTAGGATCAGCCGCAGTGTTTAAATAGCCTAGCGGATTAGAGAACTGCATCCCGGTCGGCCCCATTGCCCGGCCAAGCGTGGCTTCATGACTTAAAAAGCCTCTGCTAAAGCCAAGAGAGCCACTCACCATTAATGTTCTATCGCCCCCTATTTTGCCGATACTATTATCGATATAGAGTACCTCGATGGCCGGACGCAGTATTTCGGTTAACGGAGGTGCGATGTAAGCGAAAGCACTGCGCCATTGCTCACCGTCATTGCCGTAAGTGACCAGCCACTCTTTGTTATAGACAATAGACAGCGACATATCCGCCGCCGTAATCTTTTCCGGCAAAACTCTGCCATTGACTGGATACGATATATTTAATGTCCCGCCACTGGTTTTGATAGGACACTTTGACAAATTCGGCGTCTTGAACGCTTTGACTTCGGTCAACAAAACCTCCGCCCAACCCCAAGCCATTCGGCAAACGATATTCGCCCTGCACTTCGGTAGAGATACGGTCGCCCTGAAGAACTTGCTGAACGCCTAAAAATAAATCGCCCAGTTTAGGCTTCGTCAATAGAGGCCGTGCAAAGCCACCGTAATAATTAACATCCTGACCACCGGTTTCTGAAATGATCGTTCCGGCACCGCCTTTAAATACCGGCGACCACAAAAAATTGTTAACCGAAAAATCGCCATTGTCATAGCGGTTAAAATTTGAATCGATTTTCCCGCCTTTAAAATAAGGCGACTGGATATAATCGCCGGCATTTACGGCAGAGTGAGCCAGCATTAGCGACATCAGGCATATGCCCTTCAATGTTGTTTCCAAAAGATCTGCGCCGGTTTTTAATTCCTGATGACTTGAGACAACAGGCATTGCTTGTGTCGCCGATTCCCGGTTCCTAACCTTAGGATTAAACACAATAAAATACTCCATGTTTGTTATATGAACTTCCGGTTGTCCAGTCAGTTTGATGTTGAAATAAATTAGATGCCATGAGCGCACAGTTTATGTGCACCCTATTGCGTAGCTCCGCCTTGTGGTTTCGTAAGTGATCAATCTATCGGCTAATCCGTAACCGAAATTGAAAGTTGTCTGCCCGACAATACAAATATTCAAAAAATCAGCGAGTTCCATCACGACTATGGGTGAACCGTTCAACCCGCAATACCGGAATGTCTTTTGCTATGCGCAGTAATAGGTTTTAGGCTTGGAAACAAACATGCTTTTACCCGCAACTTTGAACAACAAACCTTCTTTTTCCAGCTCTCCGAGCGCCAGCCGTACGGTAATACGGCTAGATTATCAATTCACTCTCCGACGGTAAGCGCCGGCGCGGCTGATAATTACCGGAGACAACCCGAACGCGCAACGGCTGATGCCCGTATCTTATAATTCTGCCGAATAATATTCTAACAGCATGAAATTAAAAAGTTTATTAATGATATTAATCTTAGGGTTAATAGAAGTGAGCAAGATCATTATGCTGTTGATGTATCAACACACTGTTTAATATTGACTTGGATACTCATCTATTTTCGGATTAAGCCGCCATTGCCGACAATCTCGACAATGATTTGCAAACGAACTTGCGAAGCCGCTCCCACAGTTAAATTATCAGCAGACAAAACAAGGCGGCCTTGCCGGACTGTTGCCGCTTCCTTAAGCCGCCACCCCACAAAATCACACAAGCCATTCACCAGCCTTTCCAATTAATTTGTCAATCAATCGATTGATTTGTATAATTTCAATCAATCGATTGATTTAATCTTACTAATCCACTCTAATCCTATGGCTAAAAACCTCAATCAAGAAACCAACAATAGCGATGCCCGTAACCGACTGGTATTGGCAGCCTTGCGGCTATTTGCCGAAAAAGGCTTTGAGGCCGCGACGACCCGGGAAATTTGCGAGGCCGCCGGAGCTAACATTTCCGCTATCCGCTATTACTTTGGCGACAAAGCCGGGCTTTACCGGACCGTGTTTAACGAACCTTGCGAAAAAATGCCTGCCCGCGCGAACAGGGAAAAATATCTCAGTCTGCCGATAGCCGAAGCGCTCGACCTGTTTTTCAGCGATTTTCTCACCCCATTCAAAATGGATGAGAACATCAATCTGGTGATGAAATTGCACTTTCGCGAAATGCTGGAACCGACCGGCGCGTGGCAAGAGGCCATTGAATCTGAAATCAAACCGCAACATGAGGCGCTGACCACAATGCTCAAACAGCATTTGGGCCTGGCTCGCATCGACATGGACTTGCAGCGACTGGCATTCGCGATGATCGGCATGGCGGTACACCTATTTGTCGGTCAGGAAGTCCTTGCGGCGATTGCGCCGCAAATGCTGAGTACGCCAAAAGCAATCGATCTGCTGGCCAAGCGCCTGTCGGGTTATGCGCTGGCGATGGTGGAAAGCGAAGCTCAACGCCGCGCTCAGGAGA
>Ga0208115_1000204_pt1 | contig 14645 bp, 7 predicted proteins | sample LakWasMeta4_LOW4_2_FD_183856 | JGI IMG/M metagenome (GOLD analysis project Ga0208115, IMG submission 183856) | Freshwater sediment methanotrophic microbial communities from Lake Washington under simulated oxygen tension - Sediment Metagenome... | ecosystem: Environmental > Aquatic > Freshwater >...
GCCGAACCTGCGTGTCGCTTTCGGTCAAAAAGATGCGGATCAGGTTACGCAAGGCCTGAATCAACGAGCTGTAAGGGATATTTTTCTGGTATTGGTCGAATTTGCCGGAAGTGAAATAACCGCGATTTTTGACCAACGGTTTTTGCAGTTCCTGAATCAGTCGGGTTTTGCCGATGCCGGACAGACCGGAAATAAATACCGAGCGGAATCTACCGCTGGTGACTTCGCTGTATTGCTGCTGTATCAATCGGCTTTCTTCCTGACGCCCCACCATTTTCGAAATGAAGATGACCCGGCGGCTACGATCATGCAGACCAATCGTAAATGCAGATACGCTGCCGGTAGCAGTGTATTCTTTCATGCAGCGGGTCAAGTCGGCCAGCAAACCCGAGGTGCTTTGGTAACGCTTTTCCGGCTGCTTGACGGTGAGTTTGGCAACAATATCGGCCAAGGCTTGAGGAATTTGCGGATTGAACTGATTGACTTTAGGCGCTTCCTCGGCCAGATGCGAGTGAATCAGCTCCAGCGGATCATTGGAAAAAAACGGCAATCGGCCGGTCAGCAGTTCATAGAGCACTATCCCTAATGAATACAAATCCGTGGACAAGTCTACTCTGTAATTAATGCGGCCAGTCTGTTCCGGCGAGGTATAGGCCAAGGTATGGCGTACGAATTCCGGATCGTAGATAAAATGGCTGACATCGCGAATGTCGAGCGGGGTGATAAAATCGGTCAGCCGCAGAGTCAGCGTTCCCGGTTGGATCAAAATATTGTGGGGCTTGATGCCGCCGTGAGTAATGCCGGCATCATGCACTGCTTGCAGCGTATCGGCCAATGTACACGCTATCGTAAAGAAATCGTTGAGGTCGAGTTTATCTTGCTGTTTCGCCCAGCAGTTGAGTGATTGTCCGGCGAACCAGGGCTGAACGATAAACTGTTGCTCCCCGTAAGATTCCAGGGCGAGCGGCGTACAAACCCGTGGATCGTGCAGCACTTTCAGGCGTTGGATTTTCTGGCGCAGATGCCGGGACTGGTCATCCCAGCTCGACAATTGCTTCAGCACTTTGATGACTAACAGATGGTCGGGGACGTGCTTGTGGTAACCCTTGTATACCACAGCCTGTAAGCTCTCTCCCAGCTTTTCGGTAGCGATATAGTTGCCCAGTTTCGGCGCATCCTGCGGTTGATTTTTTACGGTCATATCAATCATTGGGATAGGCTTACTGGCGCGTAGAGTGATGCCGGGCATGATAAAGTCATTTTCAGGCTAAAACCATCGTTTCGAGACGATGAGTTGGTAACAGGATGTGGATCTAAACAAACGACGACACTGTTTCATAGATTTATAAATCATCGTTGTTGCAATGCATGTCGGCATCGGCTGAATGTGAGCACGGTTATACATATACCCGCTCTCTACCCGAACATGCTTTGCGAAGTAGCTGTTCGACTTCTGCCGGGTTCAAGTATGTCAAGAATATCGTTGCATTTAATGATATTTTCTTCGCTCGCCAGAATATAGTCGGCCAACGTGGTAATCGCGAGCCAATTCGGCCACTTACTGACAAAATTGAACGCCGCCAGAAATAGCTCAGCCATTTTTCTTGCCTTCAATTCATCACTATCGGTAAAGCATTCAAGATATTCGTTGGCAACCTCTAAATCGGATGATCCGCCGTAATATTGCAGCGCATTGATATTTATCAGTTCAGGATTAATCGGTTCGTTGTCACGCAGTGCAACATACCTGGCTTCGGCTATAGGTCCTGCGAGCAAATTGATGATATCGGCCTCGAAGGCTTGTTGATAAGCCTGTTTCTGTGCCGCAGAAAGATCTTTAACGGCCTCATCAAATGATGACGGCAGGGTATGAATTAAGCGACCGCCTTCTACTTTTGCAATACACCGATCAGAGGCTTTTTCCAAAAGCCCGAATGGCTGAGCGCTGTTATTCGACAGGCCGATGCAAATCTGAAAAAAAACCGGTGGCAGCCCTTTTTGTTGGTTGCCAAGATAAATTGCAACGGCATGTCCTGCTTCATGGATGGCTGTTTCCCTGCAAATTTCTTGATGGGCTGACTGGCTTGTATCTTTTAAGTTGTTGGTACGGTTCATTAAATCTCAAATTAAGGCATACGGACGAAACAACTGACTGTTTAAAGAAAAAGTCTTGTGCTGTTTTCCATGAAAAAGGGTTTAGCGGAGTGACGGGAAATAGCCCTCAGAAGCGATAGTGCATATGTTTTCACGCAACATGCCCGAAAAATAAAAATGCGGACTTTCCAAAGTCGCATTAAGCCATCGCATACCCGGCTTTATACTGATTGCTGGGTATAAAACGAAGAAAGCAGGACGGCTGGGGTTGAGCAGGCAATTAACGGACTTACGTTTCTGTCTTTACAAGCAAAACAGCGGTTTTCCTGAAAAAATCCACTAATCCGTTGCGCGACTTGTTACTCAATGATTGAATCAATATCCTGATGTATCGTCATGCTGAGCTCTTCAGGATAGAAATTTGCCTTATTTTTTGCTTTATCGATGGCGGATGGCATAGCCTATTTTTTGTTAAATTATTGCAATATTATTACCTCTTATCGAGCAACAACTTATTCGATAAATTAAAACAGAAAGTAAAAATGAAAAAAATACGTATAAACACTTATTACCCATATTCAGAAATGACTGTCCCCGTGGCGATTACCGCCATTTGATTGATGACTGCGTCCCAATAATATCTCAGCCTCACCTGTAAAAGCTTACTTTGGTCCGTTGGTTTCATGGACTCAATATCAACATCTATTTAATCCAAAATTTGGCAGGTTGCCGCCTGACCCCGAGTTAAGCAAATTAATCGACGCTACGTTCCTAGCAGACTATCTTTTTAATGGCTGTAAACGAAAAGTTATTGCATGAGCTAATGATGGTAGGATAAAAGGAATCATTATGCGCTATCTGAAATGAATCTTTCAGGTAGTCGTGGATTTAATTCCCAAACGTATAAAATTTATCTCGGCTTGAAAAACTACAACAAAATGCACAGAGGCCACTCATGAATAGGCGTAAGACCATCAATAATAAGCTTCCGTTAACCTGCCTTATGGCGGCTATAGCGATAACCGGTTGTGCCACGACTACGCCTAAGGAAGCCGCTGAAACTGATCCTTGGCAAGGATGGAATAAAGATACGCAGGCTTTTAACGACGGCTTCGACAAACACGTATTAAAGCCGCTTGCTATCGGTTATTTGAATGTTACCAATGACGCTGTCGATAAAGGCGTCACCAACTTTTTTAGTAATATTAATGATGTAGGCGTCACTATCAACGATGTTTTACAACTAAAACTATTGCAAGGCGGTATGGACATCAGTCGATTCCTTATCAATACAACTGCCGGAGTCGGGGGGGTTTTTGACTGGGCTGAAAAAATTGACTTGCCTAAACACAATGAAGACTTTGGCCAAACCCTAGGCTATTGGGGAATACCGTCAGGGCCTTATCTGGTACTGCCGTTTTTCGGTGCAAGTACGCCCAGGGATACCGTAGGCTTACTCGGCGATGCCTTTTTGGATCCTTTAACCTATGTCTCTATCTTTGGCGGTTTTGCGGGTAACATCGCGACAATAGGTACCAGTGCCCTGGATGTGGCGGATTATCGTGCCGGTGTTATGTCCAGCGAAAAGGTACTCAAAGAGGCAACCGATGGCAATCGCTACGATTTTATAAAGAACACCTATCTACAGCATCGTGAATATCTGATATACGACGGTAACCCGCCGAATGTAGATGATCCCTTGGATTCCGACGAAAGCGGTGCCGGCGACACTGGTAATGGCTCTAAAATCAAAGACAAAAACGACAATAACCATAACCTTGATTTAAAAGCGCCTGACGAGAATCAGTAATAGGCCGCAACTCAAATACCGGCTCAGTCGTATTTCGTGTCATCAACGGATGCCGGAACGCAGAAAAGCTGTTGCTCAACCGGCACGCTGAGCTCATCTCGGCAAATCATGTTAATAAATGGCCTGCCGGAGCCTAGAGCAATTCTCGGTTATCTAAGATCACTGCCATTGTTAAACGCTATCTACTGAGCAGTAGTTACTTGCAGTGGCATGGACTGGGTCCCGTTTGCCGCGCCGAGCACCGGAGCTTTCGCCGGGAAATTGCCCGCAGGGGCGCGGCAAGGAGGCCGCGCGTTGCCAGAGGGCCAAGGATGGTCCTTCTGGCAACCCCCGGTGAAAGTGAGGAGCGCAGGATTCAAGCGGCAACGGGCCGCCTTTCTTTTGGATACTTTTCTTTGGCGGAGCAAAGAAAAGTAGCTCGCCGTCGGGGGCGAGACCCTGATTCAATCAAGCGTCGCGGCAGCGACTCCTTAGATCACAACGTAACGCATCCCAGACGGCATTCTTTGATAGCACGCGGGAACGAGACAATTTATTTTAAAATTTCGGGCTATGTTTCTAACCAACAAAGAAATGCTCTAGTAGGTGGTGCTGAAACAATTTTCAGCAATGACCTCAGTTTAGGAATTTGAACCCAAAATCATAATGACTCCACCCAATGGCTTTATTCGGCTCGTTTGGCGAGCAAGCTGAAAAAAATTTATGAGTTTTGACACAGTCTGGAACAATTGCAGACGTACATTTGAAATAAATGCAAAGTCAGGAAGGGGTCTATTTTTGCCTGTTGTTTGACTGACGAAATCCGGCCATTTTGCGACATTCAAGTTGCGAAGAAAACATCTTTATCAGTGGCAGGGTTGTGATGCTAAGCTGGCAGCCCCCAAATCTACCTGGTGCATGCGGAGCAGCAAATCGACCAGACTGGTCACCGAGTTTTTTATGGCAGAAAGACTCTTCATGCCGAATGGATTAGAAAAAGCAAGGCCGGAGGTCCCGTGGAGTTCGGTTTACGGTTGGCAGTCGTCGAAGTTCAACGCCTTTTTATCTTCTGTTGTCATGGCATGGAAAAAACCACGGACAATCAAATACGCTGAATCTGCATGATCTGGACAAATGCTCCAATCACGGCATTGCCAGTTTCAATCGCTATGTTGCCACTGTTGTGGCCCGCAATATTTAACGTCTAGGCGCTGTCTTACGTGAACAAGAGCATCAATCGGCAGATCGACGACAAGTTCCCTACAAAAATGCTGTCCGAACTATTAAGAATAAGGATTTTTTTTAAAATAAAATGCAGGTAAGGCACCCCAACACTCAGAGGCAATACAACGATGTACTACCTCCAAATATCTGGAATGAAAAATCAACTTGTCAACGAGAAAAAAAGTGGTAATCTCAAAAGCAGGATTTTTGAAAGTAAGCTGTATATAGGCGCTATCCAGCAAGCATTGAATGAATTGGAAGGTCTCCGGGTTGCCTTTGCGTAGCATCAATTAATAATAATAAATAAAGGCTATTTTTGATTCTGGTTAACGCTAGGACTTTCAAAAATGCCGATACAGGGGCTGTCATGTCTATATTCCTGTTCTCAGCACAGCGGCGCAGGGCAGCGCTAATAACACTATTTAGCATCGTAGTACTTCTTCTTTTTTCTGATGCCATCTTAGCCCACGAACGCTGGATTTTATCGCCAGAGCAAATCCAGCACTGGAACTCTCAAGCCAGGCCGACGCTGTTTTCTACAATTTCACCGCTAAACCTGATTATGATTTCAGGTTTCTCGCTTTTCATCTTAGGCTGGGTTTGGTTGGGATTTACCGGCGCCCGCGAACTTTTCCCCGATTTACAAGCACGGCTTTCATCATACGGTGATCATGTTCCCAGAATTTTACGGGTCTGTATTGCCTGGATTTTATTGTCTTCAGCTTTTGGCGCCGAACCCCGCTTTGGTGTCGAACCCTTTACCTCGCCGACTTTTCTAGCGCCTGATCTGGAACTGAGCCAACTGGGACCGCAATGGCAGTGGTTGCGCTGGGCTGAAATTTTTCTCGGGTTGACCATATTATTTGGCATTTATATCAGAGTATTTGCGGCATTAGCCATCGCTTTATGTCTGCTGGGCGGTTACTTATATGGTGAAGCTATTTTGGCCTACGCCGGCGCTTTTATTGGTGGCAACCTTTACCTGGTTTTGCAAGGTCCCGGCCGGCATTATGTGCCTTTACCCACTTTGCCTTTTTTTGTTGGCTTGCAAACCTGGCTCGCGGAACAACCTAGGTTAAGAGCGCAAGCCCTGATGCGGATTTTGACCGGAACTACTTTGTTGTATCTAGGGGTATTTTTCAAGGTCATGCAGCCGAATCTATCGATAGGCATCATTTCAGTTTATGAGCTACCGATTCTCTCCCTCAATCCGGAGGCCTTTACCTTATTCATGGCGCTGGTTGAAGTCAGTGCCGGCATACTGATGATAGCCGGCGTTTTATTGCGGCCACTATCCTTGTTCTTGATTACGGCGTTTTCCGTGTTTGCAGTGCTATTGCCGGAAACGCCGACCGAACACATTCTGTTCTACGGTGTCGTGTTGTCTTGTTTGATCAACTCTGCCGGCCATTTGAAACGACCGGAGCCGCGTGACAAACCCGCCAATATCGTCATTGTCGGCGGCGGTTTGACGGCTTTGCAGGCTGCTATCAAAATCGAGAAATTGATCGGTCAATATTCTCATGTCAATCTTACCTTGCTGCATGAGCAAGCCAATTTCCTGTTCATCCCTTTTCTTCCGGAAGTGATTGGCGGAACGGTACAGCCCGGCAACGTCGTCAATCCTTTGCGCCGTATCTTGCAGCAAACCCAAGTCGTTGTTGGTCATTTGGACTGTATCGATGCCAAAGCGCAGAAAGTCATCGCCAAGCGAAAAAACAACGAGACACTGGAATTGCCTTACGATAGTTTGGTTCTCGCATTAACACCTAAAACCAGTCTGTCTGATATTCCGGGCATGACCTCACACAGTTGCCCGATCGATTCGGTGGCCGACGCATTAAGAATCAGGCAACGCGTAATCGATTTGGTCGAAGAAGCCGAGTTCGAAGCCGATCCCGGCGAGCAAGCCCGACTGTTGACTTTTGCGGTGATTGGCGCGGACGAATCCGCCTATGCCAGTGCGGTAGAAATCAGTCATATTCTCCGCTCCGCCCAGTCATCTTATAAAGTTCTGCAAGCCACGGGATGGCAAATTCATTTGTATGCTCAGCCTCAGTCAGCCTGGCAGGAATTCGAAACTAACATTGGCCTCAAACGCAGTCGAAATCTATTGAAAGCCGGCGTGACTGAACACCACGATGTCCTGGTGGACAGCGTGACAGAACGACAATTATTCTTCAAGGATGGCCAGTCGCAAGCAGTGGGCTTAGTAATTAATACCTCCGTTAGTTTGCCTAGCATCCCGCTTGCGGATCACGGTAATTTGACGGCACCTTTCGAACTGAACGAAGAATTGCGTCTTGAAGGCTTTGACAATATTTGGCTAACGGAATTAACCGCCCGTAACAACACGACGCCTTTTGTCTTTACCGACGACTTGGCCGATTTGGGCGCCAGCGCCGGCTTTAACGCCTGGGCGCATTCCCAAGGTTTTGCCACGCGGCCTTTCAAAAAGCGCCCATTGTTCGTCCAGCCTTACAACATGGCGGAATATTCGCTTTGCCGCTTAGGGCGTTTAACGATCAGTGGCAAGCCTGCCTGGTTTGTTTCCAGATTTATCAATTTGCTTTCGGTGCCTGGGCTTGAGCGCAATCTGCGCATTATGATCGACTGGTTTTTAGCGCTGGCGTTTCGAAACGACATCGCCGTATTGTCGCAAGCGCCCTCTGAACATCTGAAACGCTCGCACTTTAAAGCGGGAGACGAAATCTTTCGGCAGGGCGATAATGCGCAATTCGCTTATGTTGTCGATTGCGGAAGATTGAAAGTCATTCAGGATGGTCGCTCTGTCAAAGAACTAGGTCCCGGTGATTATTTCGGCGAAATTTTGCCTACGCATCAAAATCTTCGGGTTGAAACGGTGCGCTGCCAGTCAGACTGCGAATTAAGATTAATGTCTCAGCAAGACTTAAAAGCCTTGATTCAAAGTGGCTGGCTAATGAGTAAGGCCATCCGCAATTTGACGGATTATCCCACTGACGGCGAAATTGGAAAGTCTAGCGAGGGCATGAAGCGACTCACTTATATCAGTAAAGTGAATGCCGTACTCAGTGAAGACGATATTCTCGAAATCGGCCGTGTATCAAGTATCAATAATCGCAAAATTGATGTCACCGGGGTTCTTATCAGTGCGGGAGACTATTTCTTCCAAATTCTGGAAGGCGAGCAAAGCATCGTTGATCATCTGCTGGAGAAGATAGGCAGAGATACTCGCCATTGTGGCGTTAGGGTTCTGACTGCCGAATACGGTTGTGAAGAACGCTTATTTAGCGATTGGGACATGAAGACGGTGGCCATTACCGAAAGCACCGACCTCATGCTGCAAGCTGTAGGCATGATGTTGGAAAATATAGCCGAGTCTTACCACATCGTGGGCCGTTACACTCAGCCAGCCTTACTGAAACTGTTGACTGAAGGCATTAACCCATTGACAGCTCCGCTCAAAAACATGGATCGGGTGATCGTTTCCGGGTGCATGAGCGATTTTTCAGCACTGAATAAGCAATCCCCATTGCCAGAACTTATCAACGCTTTTAACGATTTCCTGGAAATTTGTTCCGCGACCTTTATTGCTTTCGGCGGCCAAGTAGCTCGTTATTCCCGCAACGGCATCATTGCCCACTTTTTGCCTGATCAGGCCGACGTGGCAATAGGTGCTTGCATGGATGCTTATAAACGTTTGCAGGACGTAAGCGGGACGCCTTCGAAACTGAGTGCCGGCAATGTAAAGTTTGGCTTTGGCATTGTTTCCGGTTCTCTGACTGAAGGAAATATCGGTTCATCGGTAAAATTGGACTACACGGTTGTCGGTGAGGTGGTTGATGAGGCACTCCATTTAGCTTTATTTGCCCGGGATAACGAACATGCTCTGGCTATTGATGAGACCATATTGCCCAACGCCGATCCTTCGTGGGGATTTACGCTGGAGGGCGAACTCGAATTCAGCGGTCTTAACAAGCCGGTTAGGATTCATACGCTGACGGATTTTGATAAGTCTTCTGTTGCCGCCACCGTTGGTAAGAGCTGATTTCGTACAATTGCTTCAAATATCACGGCGATGTTTTCAGTCCCAATATTGAAATAAGAAAATAAAGATAGCTTAACAAATAGGAGAAAAGCGCCGGGTCTGTAACTAAAGACGAGCTATCCCTCTCTAACGCAAAAGGTTGGAGTGCGCTTAAAGCAATATGAAAAAAACATCAGTCATCATAGTCGCGTCAGTGACAGTCGCCTTGTTTTTACCACTGTCCAACATGCTGGGTTTAACGCCTGCCAATGAGCCCATCGCTCCAGTGGCGAATACGTCCGGCAATTTCGCCAAAGTATCGCAAATTTTTCAGAATAAATGCGTTGATTGCCATTCACCGGGCATGACGCGCATGCCGATTTATGCCGATTTGCCCATTGCTAAACAACTCATGGCTAGTGACATTGAAAATGCCTCTGCACGTTTTTTAATAACCAAACCTATGTACAGGGGCGAAAGTCCGTTTACGCCTTTAATGCTGGCCAGACTGGAAGGTGCACTGCGCAACAACACCATGCCTCCTTCGCTGTATTTGTCGATGCACTGGAACGATAGTCTGAATCAGAGTGAAAAATCGACAATTCTGACTTGGATTGGCGAGGAGCGGGAAAAATTGGCTGGCAGCGAGGATGTGATGCCAAAGCTAAAAGGCGAGCCGATTCAACCACTGTCGATAAAAGCCAATCTGGATGCCAATAAAGTCGCTCTCGGCAAACAATTGTTTTTCGATTTCAGATTGTCAGGTGATAACACGCTAAACTGCGCGTCTTGCCATAGCCTTGCGAAAGGCGGTACCGATCAAGCCAAAGTGGCGACCGGCATTCGCGGGCAACAAGGGCCAATCAACTCTCCCAGTGTTTACAATGCGGGGGGTAACATCGCTCAATTCTGGGACGGACGAGCCAAGGATCTGGTAGAGCAAGCCGCAGGCCCAGTGGCTAATCCTGGCGAAATGGGAGCCGACTGGAATCATGTGATTGAAACACTTAATCAAGTTGAAGCCTATCGTTCTGCTTTCAAAACGTTATATCCGGCGCAAGGATTGACCCAAGCCACCGTGACCCAGACCATTGCCACGTTTGAAGAGTCACTGGTGACGACGAACTCACGTTTCGACCAATATTTACACGGTCGCATCGAAAGTTTGTCAGATGTCGAGAAGCAGGGCTACGAGCTATTCAAAGACCATTGCGCTTCCTGCCATTTTGGCCCCGGCCTGGGCGGACAGTCTTTCGAAAAAATGGGCCGCGAGCAAAATTATTTTAAATTACGCGGAGGCCCTCTGACCGAGGCCGATAATGGCCGCTTCAATGTCAGCAGGCAGGAAGCAGATCGCCATCTATTTAAAGTGCCCAACTTGCGCAATGTCGAGATTACCTATCCTTATTTTCATGATGGTTCAGTTACGACATTGAAAGACGCGGTTAAAATCATGGCTCGGGTACAGCGTGGCAAAATATTGAAAGATGATGAAGCGGAAAAAATTGTTGCTTTCCTGAAAACATTAACGGGCGAGTACCAAAGAAAAACACTCAACCAATTAAAAGAAGACGATTTCAAGTCTGTGGTTGAAGAGTCCACAATAATTGCAAATTAGCACAATCTATACCGATACTGGTGAGCACTTGGCGAATGGCAGCTTAATTCACACCAGCCGACATTGACTGTGAAGCTTTGAAGATCGCTTAAGGGCCGAATTCAGCCAGTCAATGTCATATATTCAGACGAGATTATTTGCAACTACCAAATCAAGTCCGGGGATTTACATATTTGCCAATCGTCTTAATCAGTCTCATTTTCATAATTAAACTTTATTCTCTGCGAGGTGCCGGTCTGCGTTTCAACATTAAAGCGCTTGGTTAGCTTGCGTTTTAAAACCAATACAATCTGCTGATTAAACAAGCCGACTTTGGTGCCCACATATAAGTTCGGGGTCAGGTATTGGCCGACCGAAGCCATGGTGTCTTGCAGCGTTTTTCCTTGTTCAACTTCAAATTCGCCTATACCCAGCTTGTTGGCAATCCATGATGCCTTGCTGGCGCCGTAAGATAATGCGGCTGAGGCCACCATGTCGCCTTCCTCCTGGCTGACCTGATTTAACGGCCCGCCGGTAATCAAATAGGCCAGCGCTTCTTCTTCCGGCAACGCGGGTTCGGAAGATATCTGCGTTTTAGGGGCATCCAGCGGGCCGCTCAGATGAAGAATAGCGGTCACGGTTTTATCATTTGAGACGCGTATGGCTTCCACGTCCAGCCAGGGCTTATCGACCGGACCGTTAAAAAGGATTTTTCCTTTACGGACGGTAAGATCCTGTCCGTAGCTTTTAAAACGTGCCTTGTCCATATTGACATCGCCAAACATGGCCGTTTTTTGTCCGGTTTTGGTCAACTTCAATTTACCGGACAGGTCGGTCGTCAGCCCTTGCCCGGAAAAATTGACTTGTTTGCCAAGCTCAATGTCCATGTCGACATCAACAGGAATAACTGCGACCACCTCCTGCTCGGCCTCTTCTTCGCCGAGTATGACTTCATCCTTGCTGACTTTTACCGCATTTTCAGGTAGTTGCTTCATCTGCAAAATGGCTTTGGGGATATTGATTTTACCGGTTACTTTCCGTTCCGTTTCGGTAAAGGTTGCTTTTAGTTCCGGCGAGACCGTTATTTGCGCTTCCGGTAGCTTAGCGACTTCAAAATTCGTTCCGATCAGCGTGAGCTCGCCGCTTCCTTGCAGGCTGGCAAAGCCGTCGAGCTGAATATAGCCTTGCCCCGATTTTGCCGAACCGCTGAGCCGGATGCGGTTGTCAAAGGCAGACGGCAGCGCCTGAAGCCTGATGTCGCGGATTTCGAGCCCAAACTCGGCTACGTCGACCGAGCCGCCGGTAAATCGCACAGATCCGTTAACCACAGGTTTATCGGTGCTCCCTTGTAACGCTAAATCCGCTTTAAGGTCGCCTTTAATGTTGGATAACTGGGGGACAAAAGGGCTCACCCAGGCAAAGTTAACAACGGACCCGGTTATCTGCCCGGCCAGGGCTTTGTCTTGTCCGGTATCCAGTTGCACTTGCCCGCGCAAATAATCCCGGCCGGTCAGGGCCAGATCAAAATCGGCTGAAATTAATGTGTCTTTCAACGTGCCTGACAGCCGCCATGTACCCAAGGTAAACTCCATCGGCCCGTGCTGCGTCTGTATCAACAGCTTTGCATTGGCCGGCATGGTCAGCCGGAAGTTGCCGTTAAGCAGTCCCTTTTGCTGTTGTATATCGGCATCGGCATTGATCAGGCCTTTTAACTGTATGGCTTGGGGCAAATAGACTTGCAATAAGCCGGTAGGCAAGGCTGAGGCGTTAACTTTAAACTGAAAATCACCGTTGGCAGGATAAAGTCCTTGCACGCACAGAGCGGCGGCTTGCCGGGCTAAACAGGACCTTTCCAAGGTAATATCCATGCCGGCAGGCTTTTGCTCGGCGAGGACGATCAGATTATTGGTCAGCTGCCACCGCCCGGCATCCTGGGTATTCAGATCCAGTTTGGAGAATTCGCCCCGCCACCTGTCGTCTTTAAAACTGCCGACCAGTGCGCTTGACAGGTCGCCGTAGGAAGAAGCGGCATCGACGTTAAAGCGGTGTTGCTCAAGCGTTCCCAAGCCGTCAATCCGCAGTTTGCTGATGACCAGATTGCCGGTTTTGATGGTGTTGACGGACAGCTGCATTTTGGATGTTTTTTCAGGTTGATAGTCGATATTGACGGCTAACTGCTCGGCGCTGTTTTCGGCAAAACGCAAACGCTTGCCGTTGGCCTGGAATTTGACCGACGGGTTGCGCCACGCGCCTTGCAAGCGCCCATCGCCTTTCAGGCTGCCGCCCAGCTTCGGCCATAACGAATCCAATGCGGGCGCGTCGATAGCGACAATAAGAGCGGCTTGCTCCTGACCCAGCGTGCCGTTCACGGCGATTTTATTGCTTCCCGAAACAACCTTGAAGTCATCGACCTTGAGCTGCTCGCCGTCCAAAGCCAACTTGCCGCCCGCGCTGACGGGATAGCCGCGCAACTTGCCGGACAGCTGGTTGATGTCGGCATTCAACTGTAACGCTTTATCGTCCAGCCTGCCTTTGATATGGGTGTCGAAAGTCAGGCTGCCGGGAAGCTCGGGCGACAGGATGACCGGGTCAAAATTCTGGCCTGTTGCCGTCAAATCGAAAACGGTAGCGTCTTTCCAGGAAATATCGCCCTCGACCTGAAATTGCCCTTCCGTTGCTTTCAGTTCCAGCATCTTAATAGATAAAGCCTCCGTGCTGCCTTGGCCGTTAAACATCAACCGGGCTTTTGACAAATACGGCTGGGTTAGTTGCGCATCTAGGCTGATCTGATAATCGCTGAGCAAACCGGTCACTTCGAATGCTCCCTGCTCGCTGCTGACTTGCGGCTTGCCGCCGCTGAGCGGCCAGTTAAGATTTTGCCAGTCGCCGCTTACATTGATGCGCGGCTCGTCCTGCAAATTATCCAGATTGCCTTTTATCGCTGATTTGAACGGCGACGACAGCTGATTGTCTAAAGCCAGTTGTTGGACGTTGCCGTTGATCTTGGTTGTCGATTGCCATAACCCATAGTCTTCAGTTGCAACCTGCCAGTCGGCCGTTAAGGTCAATGGAAAGCCCTTGCCCAGGCCTATTTGTCCTGTTGCTGTCGCCGCCAGCGGTTTGGCATCAAGCTCCAGCGAAACGAGATTAACCCGGCTATTTTCAGTAAATGCCGCTAAATGCAGTTTTTGCAGGTGTTGTACTGTTTCGCCTTGCTGGTACGTAAGATCCGTCAGCAGCAGATTTTCAATCACGATCTGCACCGGCAAGCGTAGCTCTGCATTAAAATCGAAAGTGCCGGGCTCCGAAGGCGTTGTTTGGGTCACGCTGACATCGACGCCGTTGAGTGTCAGATCAACGATTTTTAAAGTGCCCGAAAACAGTTTGGAAGGCTGCCATTCAAGCACCAGGTTTTTAACAGCGACGGTCTCGGTGTCGCTTTTATAGTACAGGTCGGACAGTACGATGCGTTCAAGCAAGCGTCCTTCAATGTTTGCAACTGAAACCTGGGCCGGTAAATATGAAAAACCCGTCTGCAACAGCCAGCGGCTGCCGCTTGCGCTGTTCATCAAGCCGAGCAGGCCGACCGGTATCATCAGCAGCACGATCAAGATAATCAGAACAGTATGCTTCATCATTTTAAAAAACGGCGATTGGTCCACGAAAGGCACGAAAATCATGAATGCACTGATCCCCAAGCTGAAGAGGCTATGAAAAAGAATCCAAGAGTAACCACGGAGGACACAGAGAACACGGAGATTCTAATAGGTTGAGTTAATAGAATTCTTTTCTCCGTGTCCTTCGTGTTCTCTGTGGTGAATAATTTTCTCTGAATCATAACCTCGTCCCCGCTGCAAAATGGATCTGAAACGATGAGTCCGCTTCGCTCAACGGCAAGGCAAAATCCAGCCTGATCGGACCGATAGGCGAAT
>Ga0208115_1000205_pt1 | contig 14627 bp, 15 predicted proteins | sample LakWasMeta4_LOW4_2_FD_183856 | JGI IMG/M metagenome (GOLD analysis project Ga0208115, IMG submission 183856) | Freshwater sediment methanotrophic microbial communities from Lake Washington under simulated oxygen tension - Sediment Metagenome... | ecosystem: Environmental > Aquatic > Freshwater >...
ATTGCTTTCTAGGTTTTTGAGATCTGAGTTAGAAAAAAGGGCCATGATCTGTCTCCTTTAACAGAGAATACCCCAAAATCGGGACAGGGTCTTTTATTTCCTTGTCCACTTTTTGGGGTACAGATCATTACGGAGCCTTTTTTATTTTAAGTAATTGCAATATTTGGTGAGTTTTCCGTTAATCAAAACTCTCATAATCATATATTTTTCCGTTTCCCGAATTTCTCCCCGGAAGACTTCCGGATTTTGAGCGTTCTCAATAACTGCCCCTAGGGCCGTTTCACTTACCCACATAAACATTTTTTTTATCAATGGATATTTTTTCAAGATCTCTTCATAAGTCATTTTATCAAAAATATCTTCTCGTCCCTTTTCAGCATCAAAAGGGGCCAATTCAAAACCCTCTTCTTCAAAGCTCACCATTAAAACGGATGCCATTTTTTTATTAGAGCCTGTAGTCAGGTAACATCTTCCGGCTAGTGCATTTCCGACATGGGGAAGAAAGTTCGGAACAACACCGTTGTCATAAGTATTGCTCAAATTGCTTATCTCTTCCTGGGCCAAAACAATTGAACTAAAGGATAAAACAATAAAAAATAGGAGTAGGAATTTCATAAAGGGCCCTCCGCTTGGGAGGCTCGATAAAACCATAAAAAGAGAAAAAAGGCCAAAAAAAAGGCTCCCGAAGGAGCCTTTAACTAACCTATGAAATTTTCATTTTCTTTTTAAGTTCTTCAAATGTTTTTTCTTCACGAATCGCATACATCAAATTGTTTTTGATTTGTGAGTTTGAAGAATAATATTTTTTAACAGTTTCAACATCCATTCCTGCGCTGGCAGCACTTTCCTCGATTTTTTTGTTGAAGTCAGCATCAGATGTTTCAATATTAAACTGTTGAGCCAGGTGATCAAGGATTAGACCTGAACGAACCTGGAAGTCCGCTTTAGTCGTGACATCGGCAGACCATCTTTTGAAGTACTCTTCAACCATTTGGTCATTGAAGCCTTGAGACTTCAAATTCTTAGCAAGATCTTCTTGAAGATATTTTACTTGGTTCTGCACAAGAGTCGCTGGAACATCAAACTTGTTTTCCTTTACTAGCTTTTCAAGGATTTCCTGGTGAAGTTTTTCGCTCGCTTGTCTTTCTTTTTGAGAAAGGAGGTTGGCTTTATTTTTTGTATTAAAATCAGCAACAGATTCATAACCAAATTCTTTGGCCATTTCATCATTCAATTCTGGAAATTTCTTTTCTTTAATCTCTAGAAGTTCAACTTCGAAAGTGACTTTTCCATTTTGTAATTCAACTGCATGGTAATCAGCTGGAAAAGTTAAAAGGATATTTTTCTTTTCGCCTTTTTTCAGACCAATCATTCCATCTTCAAATCCTGGAATAAATTGTCCTGAACCAATTTCAAGAAGGTATTCAGAACCTTTCATGTTTTCTGGGCGCTCGCCGTTTTCTTTTACGCCTTCAAAGTTAAAGACTGCAAAGTGACCTTTTGCAAGTGCCGTCTTTGGATCAGTCACTTCTGTCATCTCAGCTTTTGAACCAAGGTAGTTTTTAGTTAATTTATCAAGGTCTTCACTTGTTACTTCGGCGGCATCTTTTTTAAAAGAATAAGAAGCATAATCAGCTAATTTAATTTCTGGAAAAGTTTCAATCACGGCTTCAAAACTTACGCTTTTTCCAGCATCGTATTTCACGTTTTCAAATGCTGGGTAACCAACAGTTTTTAATTTTTCTTTTGTCACTGCTTCAAACAATTGAGTTTGAACAAATTGATTGAGAGCATCTGACTCAATTTGAGGTCCGTAAACTTGCTCGACCATTGCTAATGGAGCTTTACCTTTTCTAAAACCTTTAATGTTAGTGGTGCCTTGTTTTTTAACAACTGCAGCTTTGATCTCTTTAGAAAGATCTAGAGTCGCAAAGTTGAATTCAAGTTTTTTAGTGCATCCATTGACGCTTTTTACGGTGTATGACATACGAAATCCTCATTCTAAAATTAGTCCTCCCAAAGTATTAAACAGAGGCAGAATTGTCAATGAAAGATCGTTTTTTTAAGGGCTAGTAATGAACTTCCAACAAGTAGAGCCCCTGAGGAGGAGCAGTCGCTCCCAGCCGTTTCGCCTGGGGAGTAAGCAGCGATTGGCGCAGGTCTTCTAGTGTGATTTTACCTCGTCCCAGGTTCCATAAGGCCCCCATCATGAGACGCACCATTTGCTTTAAAAAACCACTTCCTATCACTCGAAATACATAATAATCGGTCAGTAGATGACTCCAGTGGCCATTGGAGTGATGGGCCACCAGTTCACAACTAAAGATCTGACGGACCGTCGTTTCGACTTCTGTGCCAGTGCATTGGAAATTGATAAAATCGTGCTCGCCGCAAAAAAGGGCGCAGCCCTTTTGCATCATTTCGATATCCAGTTCAAAAGGAAATAGGGTTACCAGTTCATGAGCAAAAGGTGAAATGCTCTGCTGGTTGGAAAAAACATAATTATACTCTTTGGAGTTGGCACTAAAAATGGGATGAAAATCCCGGGTGCAGCGCTCGGCCTGGGTTACCCGGATGTCTAGGGGCAGATGAGAATTAATAGCGCGCACTAAACTCTCCGCCGGAATATCCACCGGAATTTCGATTCTCACCACTTGGCCAAAAGCATGGACCCCCGAATCGGTTCGACCAGAGCCGATCGATTTAACGCTTTCGCTTTTGGAGAGAATTTTGAGCGCATTGTTGAGCTCACCTTGAATCGTTTGCCCTTTTGTTTGAACCTGAAATCCAAGATAGCGAGTGCCTTTATATTGAAGCGTAAGTCTATAGGTATTCAAAGGTGAAACCAATTCCAAAAGATGTTCCAGAAATTTTTATATCGTCTTGGAAGTTTTGATAATTTTGGTAGCGGACTTCAAGATTTAACAGAAGATTGGTAATCTTGCTATTGGTGAATAGATCGTAAGCCGTATCACTATTGAATCCGGAAAGATTAATCTTAAACTGAGCGTTGGCAAATTGCCCGTAACTAACTTGAATTTTATTTTTACCCTTTTCGCCACTCTGAAAATCGTTTCTGTTTTGAAAAAGTCCCATCGCACTTGGTCCAGCGGAGCCTGAGATTTTAAACCAATGGTAGATCGGAATTTCCATGCCAACCGATAGATCAACCGGAGTTTCCCATAATTTGAAAGTAGTAGTACTTCTTTCACCATTGATAAAAATTCCGCGACCACTATTATACCCAATCCCCGCCCCCACACTCCAGAAAGCATTTAGCAGGCTGGCCCGGTAAAAATACTGATCACTACGAAGATGAAGCGTGCCACCTTTTACGTGTTTATATCCTTCAGAAATGGTCTTATTGATAACGTCGTTATTGGATTCATAGCTAAAATTATCTTTGATAAAAGTGATATTGATTCCACCACTCGAATGTTTTCGAAAATCGTTGGCCATCTCTGTCTTGTCATGTTCCAGATAATTTTCACTACCTTCGAAAGTACCTGGAGAGGTGTAGCCTACATCTTCAAATTTTCTTCTGGGATCATCTTTAACCGAGACTTCTTCCAGGTTTGTCCCAAAATGAAAATCAGGTTGAGCATTTTTTTTTGGCTTGAGGTCTTCGAGTGCACTCTCTTCCTTTTCCTGGACAATGTAAGGGCTGCTCTCGGTCGTTTGCACTTGCCCCAAAACATCTTCTACTTCATCTCCTGAAACAATTTGATCCAAATCAGCGGCAAATGGCTGCTCTAGCACTGAAACAAAAAAAGCCAGAAAGAAAATGCTTTTGAAATTCATCCTAAATATCTCCGCCTTCTTCGTCGTCTTCACTCTTCCACTGGAACATATCCTGAAGAGCACCTTTGTTTTTAATAAAATAAAGCAACGATGCAAAAACATATGTATTAATGATTAATCCAATCATTATGTGTTCTTGGGTAAAAGTCAGAATCATAATTAGAAAAATGATAAAGAGCACACGCTTTTTATGGAGGCGAACCCATTCTGATTTTTTAAAAGAGTTAAAAGGAATATTAGAAATCATTAAAAACGAAAAGAAGAGGACGTAGAGGATCAGCAATGGCTTCAAGCTATTTACCTCAGGATATTCTAGCGAAAAGAGAGTCAAACCAACGAGGGCCAGTGCCCCGCTTGGAATCGGCAGCCCTTGGAAAAAATCCGAGCTAACTTTTTCAATATTGGCATTAAAGCGCGCCAGCCTTAAGGCCCCACACAGTAGAAAGACAAAAGAAGTTATAAGCCCAATTCTCCCCATGTCGGAGAAAAATTTATTATAAACTAAAAAGGCAGGCGCAACCCCAAAAGTGACGACGTCAGAAATTGAGTCAAACTGTTCCCCAAAAGCAGATTGAGTGTGAGTCATTCTGGCCACTCTTCCATCCACCGAATCAAAAATCGCTCCGAGCACTAAAAGCATGGCCGCAGGATAAAACTCTCCTTTCCATCCCAAAATAATTGAGAAAAAGCCACAGGCCATATTGAGAGCAGTAAATGTATTGGGAAGAAAAAATGCTAATCGTCTTGGGGTATTCAACATAACAGTGCCTTTTTAATTATTGTCAGGAACTACTGCAAAAATGGTTTCTCCAGCGTTCACCTCATCATTTATTTTAACTAGTATCTCATACTTTTTTGGTAAATAAAGCATCACAGTTCCTCCAAATGGGAAGTAACCGATATTAACCCTTCTTCCGCCCCTATCACCCGGCATCACCATCAGTTCGGGCCATAATCCCAGCTTACATTTTAATAAGGTTAAGCCGATACTCTCCCCTCGGTTGTCCAAAGCAAGCCCAACCCCTTTTCCTTCCTTGCTGCCCAGAACCTCAACTGCTTTTTGGTGGCGAAAAAAGGACTGACCTTTAAGCAACAGTAGATTCTTTACTTCACAAGAAAGAGGTAAAAAAACGCCCATTTCTTTCCACCAAGGAGTCATTATTTGGATTTCAATCAGTTGCTCGCCATACATTCCGTGCGAAACATTGTGTTCAATATGGATGATTTTACCATTGGAGGGAGAAAAAATAACTCCCTTGGTCGAGATTGGGTCATCTCGAAAATCGTTCCTGCTTTTTCTTAAAATGACGTAAAGAGCGACATAGGCAAGAACAAGAATGCTTAAAATTTTATAAAGGCTAAACAACCAGAAAATGATGAATAAAATTCCGGCGAGAGTATTAAATTTTGCCGGCAAATAAGATTTCAACATTAGCGAAATTCCTCATCGAGAGACCTGAAATAATAAGGGGCCATTCTTATTTTTTGTGTGGCCACTTTTTTAAAGATAGTGGCCGCTTCATTTTTTATTAGATTTTTAGTTGAGATCAGATTAGCGAAAAGAACATCCGTGGTATCCAGGGTGTATCCCATTTTTTCATTTTCAATAATAAAGTCATTTTTATTCACCAGGTGGCTTTCGACTTCCTCGCCATTCCAGTTATAAATAAAGACCTGACCTTTAAAAGCATTAGTTGCCCAAAAGCCTTTCGGCACTCCGCTGAGCCTTGGTACATCAAAATGATAGAAAGAATAAACGGGCATTTTATTCAATTCAAAAACTTGAGCCAGTCCTTCACTCAAACGCATTCCAGTATAGGAGCCAGGGCCACTAGAAACAAAACACTGCATTTCTGCCAGATTAAGTTTGTATTTGGTGAGAAGATTAAAAATCGCGTGATGAATAATTTCAGAAGGCTTTTTTTCATCGAGACTCATGTATTCAACCCAAGAATAATCTGGATCTAAAAGTCCAATAACGAGTCCCGATGTACTATCGACAAAAAGAGAGTGCACTAAAAAAACCTGCTTACATCATTAAAGATTGCTCCCACCATTAGCATTAATAGAATTGATAATCCCACCTGCTGAGCGATTTCCATTTTTCGACGAGAAAGAGGCCCACCATTAACAATCTCAAGCGCAATAAACAAGATATGCCCACCATCCAGAACTGGAATGGGAAACAAGTTAATCACACCGAGGTTTACGGAAATAAGCGCCATCAATTGGAAGAAATAAGACAATGAGGTATTAAATGAATCATGGGCAACTTTACCAATGGCCAATGGTCCACCAATCGTTTTCAGTGAAATTTGGTTGGTCAAAAGTTTTACGAAACCATCAATCGTCTTCTTGACGGAATCCCAAGTGCGAACCACCGCAAATTTTGTTGAGCCAAAAATACCTTTTGATTTAGTATGAACAAAATTAATCTTTTGAACTTCAATGAAGCTGTAGACCCCTAAGAGTCGAACAGTTTTTCCTTCCTGCTGACTTACGTCTGGTGTGACCGTTAATTTCTTGGCTTCACCTTTGCTCCAGATTTCAACCGTTACTTCTTTTTTATCGTAAGTCTGAAGGCGCCCTCGCAGGTCCTCAAAGCTATAAACCTTTTCACCTTCAAGGCTGGTAAAGACATCGTCCTCACGTATTCCCACTTTATCGGCAGGTGATTTCATATTCACACTACGAACCATGAGATCGATAGTTCTAAAACCGTTTTGTTCAAAACTAAGCAGCATTGATTTTAAATCAGTAAAACTCACAGGAAATTCAACGCCTGCACTCAAATCAACCTTAAGCTCATCACTCGAGATATCTTGATTCGCTAGGATCGGATAAACATAAGCTTTTTGAATCTTGGCCACGTCACTGCGAGCTGCCATTTCTTCGATTGAGTCTTTTAAATTTACTTTATCTTTTTCAAAACTTACCACGTAACGGCGAGATTGATTGTCGACTAAAAAAGGTTTTCTTAAAAAGGGTGGGTATCTTAAAACTTCTTCAAAAAATTTATCACCCTTAAAATCTACCGGCAGGACAACTGTATTGTCAGCGCGTTTTACAGTAATGGAATTGATTTCATTTTTTCCCTCAACCATTAAATCAGTTGGGTTATAAACTTCGGTATCGTTCACTTTAAGTAAAATATCACCGGTGCGAAGTCCCGATTTATGCAGAGTTGATTCAACCGGAATAGAACCCATTTTAATTTCAGGGATACGCTCCCCAGATAGCAGCAATGAAAAAAAGATCACAAACGCCAAAATAAAATTGGCCAGCGGTCCACCCATCACAATCCAAAAGCGTGCGAACTTTCCTTGATGGGTGAAACTGAAATGTCTTTCCGACTCGGGAATATCGTCTTTATTAAAAGGATCATCACCGAACATTTTTACGTAACCACCTAGCGGAATCGCAGAAATTGCGTATTCGGTGTCACCATATTTTTTCTTAAATAATTTTGGTCCAAAACCAATGGAGAAGACTTCAACTCGAACTCCAAAAAGTCTGGCAAACAAGAAATGTCCTAGCTCGTGAAAGAAAACGAGTGGACCTAGGAATAATATAAAAATAGCAATTTTTTCTAATAACATTGAAAGCCTCGCGTGCAGTCGTATTTAGAGCGGAATTTGGCGTCCTAGATATTTTACAACAATCACGAAAAAAGGCGACAGAAAGATTAAGCTGTCGATACGATCGTAGATACCACCATGCCCGGGTATTAAATTAGCGCTGTCTTTGATGCCAAACTCTCTCTTAATTTTAGATTGAACTAAATCACCAACTTGGGAAGTGGCCCCACATGCAGCAAAAATAACCGAGTAATACCATTGGTAATCATTAAAGAACAAAGACCAACACAGAGAGCCTAAAAGCGCCGAGGTTAACATTCCGCCGACAAAACCCTCAACCGTTTTTTTAGGACTGACCTCCGGCCACAATTTTCGTTTGCCAAAATTTTTACCAAAAAACCACGCTCCGGTATCCATACTGAAGGTCACAATCAACAGCATTCCCAAAACCTGGCGCCAGTGATCCGTTTCAAAATGGATCCCAAAAGACAGCAAAGGCAGAACCCCCACAATACTTAACATGCCAGGATTTTTGATTGTACTTTTTTTCATAAATTCATCTTTCAATGGAATTCTGAAAAGGTAATAGATCAAAAAAATATTGAGAAAAAGTGCACTCATCGTAAAAAAGCCACGCGAAAGCTTGGCTTCAAAAACGATATTGATCGTAATGAAAAAGAGGGTGAAGAAAAAAACAATATAACGATAGATAAAACCCGAGCGTTTTAGAGCCGCAAAATTAACCAGCAGCTCATCAATACACAGAACACCAACCACCAGACAAAGAATTAGACTTGGGATTTTGCCAAAAGCGACACAGACCGCAACAATGATGGCCATAATAAGTGCCGAAATAATTCTTTGCTTTGTATTGGACACCACTACCCTCTTAATAAGTTTTTATTGTATCTGGCCTGTTCAACGTTGGTCTTCAGGTCGCGATCTGAGGTCGTAGCTCCAAAGCGTCTTTCTCTTTTTGAAACTGTTTCAAGAATTCTTTTAAATTCGACAGTCGTGAAATCTGGCCATTTAGTATCTGTGAAATAAAATTCAGCGTAAGCACTTTGCCATAATAAAAAATTCGAGATGCGATGATCCCCACCGGTGCGAATAAGCAAATCAACATCACCCAAGTCTGGGATCATTAGATTTTTGGCCAATTCGTCCTCGGTAATTTCTTTTCCTGGATGCTCTTTGATAAATCGATTGAGCGCGCCAGTAATTTCAGCTCTTGCACCATAACCAAAAGCAAACGTTAGTTTTAAACCAGTATTAAACTGACTTTCAGCTTCTAGCGCAGAGATTAGATTAATAGTCTGGGGAGGAAGATTGGTGATATCGCCCATAATTTTGAAACGAATATTATTTTTTAAAATTCTATCTCGTTCACGTTTTAAAAATTTGTAGAGCAGATTAAAAAGTACCCGCACTTCGGTTTGAGGACGACACCAGTTCTCAGAGGAAAAGGCATACATTGTCAGCGCACTTACCCCTAAATTATCGGCCGCTTCTACGATGTCGGCAACCACTCCAGAGCCGCGTACGTGTCCCCAGACCCTCGGATGAGATCGCATATTGGCCCAACGGCCATTGCCATCCATAATGATAGCAACGTGTTTAATAGGATGCTGTGGTTTTACTAAAATCATATTTTAATTAGATCGCAAGAACTTCTTTTTCCTTATTCGCCACAATCACATCAACTTCTTTAGTAAATTTATCTGTAATCGTTTGGATTTCGGCCTGAATTTTCTTTGAATCATCTTCAGATAAAACCTTATCTTTTTCTGATTTTTTTACCGCATCATTTTGGTCACGACGAAGATTTCTAAGAATAACTTTAGTATCTTCTCCGATTTTTTTAATTTCTTTCGCAAGGTCTTTACGCTTATCTTCAGTCAAAGACGGAAAGTTCAAACGAATTAGATTTCCATCATTTGTTGGAGTAACCCCGAGGTTAGCGCCAAAAATAGCTTTCTCAATCGCACCCAACATTGATTTATCAAAAGGCTGGATTTGAAGCAGACGGGCCTCTGGCGTACTAATTTGTCCTAGCTGGCTCAAGGGGCTCATTGAGCCGTAGTATTCAACTTGAACACCATCTAAGATATTTACCGATGCTCTGCCGGTACGAACTTTGGTTAACTGATGCTTTAGTGAATCAATTGCTTTTTTCATCGAATCATTTAATGAAGTCTTGATTTTATCCATCATAATGAGCCCCTTATTTCTTACTTATTTATTAGTTACTATTGTTCCAGTATTATCGCCCATTACTGCGCGCTTGATATTTCCTTTCTCAAACATGTTGAAAACAAGAATATCAATTTCATTATCCATACAAAGACTAATGGCTGTTGAGTCCATGACTGCTAAGCCTTTATTCAAAACGTCCATGAATTTTAGCTTATCAAACTTCACAGCATCTTTAAACTTCATAGGATCTTTATCGTAAATTCCGTCTACTTTGGTAGCCTTCATGATCACGTGCGCATCAATTTCATTGGCACGGAGTGCAGCCGCCGTGTCAGTGGTAAAATAAGGGTTCCCTGTTCCCGCCGCAAATATAACAACTCGCTTTTTTTCCAAGTGGCGAACAGCTCTTCTTCTAATATAAGGTTCAGCGATTTCTTGCATATCAATCGCCGTCAAAACACGAGTATTAATCCCATGTCTTTCCATACTGTCTTGCAAAGCCAGAGAGTTGATAACAGTTGCCAACATCCCCATGTGGTCAGATGTTGTCCGATCCATTCCAACCGTAGCCCCAGCAACCCCGCGATGAATGTTTCCACCACCGATAACAATCGCTACTTCTACTCCCATTTCCACCAGCTCTTTAACTTCATTAGAAATGGTATTGAGTACCTCAAGAGAAATTCCAGTGCCTTTATCGCCGGCCAGTGCCTCGCCCGAGAGTTTCAATAGGATTCGACCGTATTTCATTAAGTTCCCCTATACAATTTAGTGTTGTGTTTTAGAGCATACAAAAAGGGGCTTTTGTTAAAGCCCCTTTGTTTTTGTGAATTTCTTAGTGTGTTCCACCAGTCATTGAAGCAACTTCTGCTGCGAAGTCATCAACTTTTTTCTCAATGCCTTCTCCAAGTGTGAATTTTACAAATCGTCTGATGTCGATTTTTTCTCCAACTTTTACAGTAAGTTCATTGATAAGATCCTGAACTGAAATATCTGGATTCTTAATGAATTTTTGATCCAGTAAACAAACTTCTGAAGCAAGTTTTTTAACTTTCCCTTCAACAATTTTCGGGATCATTGCTTCTGGTTTCCCTTCTTCTTTTAACTGAGCTGTATAGATTGAGATTTCTCTATCTACGAATGCTTGGTCCATTTCACTTGATCTAACAAATTTAGGATCAGCAGCAGCAATGTGCATAGCTACGTCTTTAACGAAAGTTTGGAAATCTTCTGATTTAGCTACGAAATCTGTTTCACAGTTAATTTCAACTAGAACCCCTAGTTTTCCACCGTGAATGTATGATCCAACTGCACCTTCAGCAGCAATACGAGATTGCTTTTTCTGAGCAGCGGCAAGACCTTTTTGTCTTAGGTAATCGATCGCTTTTTCAATATCACCGTTAACTTCGCCAAGGGCTTTTTTACAGTCCATCATTCCGGCACCAGTTTTTTCTCTCAATTCAGACACGAGTTTCGCTGTAATTTGTGTAGTCATTATCTATTCCTTCTAACTTTAAATTAAACTTAGTTCTAAACTATTATTCGTCAGCTAAATCGATATCTTTTTCGTACTTAGTGATGATTTCTTTTTCAAGAGCTACATCGCGAGTAGAATCTTTAGAAGATTTTTCAAGTTTGTTATTTTTCTTAGCAAGCGCCATTCCTTCAGAAACAGAGTTAGCGAAGTATTCTGTGAACATGTTTACAGATTTGATCGCATCGTCATTTCCTGGAACAACATAATCAACACCTGTTGGATCACAGTTTGTATCAGTGATTGCTACAACAGGAATCCCAAGGTTGTTTGCTTCAAGAATTGCAATTCTTTCATTGTTTGGATCGATTACAAAAAGAGCTCCTGGAAGCTTTCTCATGTCTTTAATCCCACCAAGTGTTTTTTCTAGCTTGATAACTTCTTTCTCAATATTGATTCTTTCTTTTTTAGTAAGAAGACCGAAATCTCCAGTTTCTTTCATTTTTTCTACTTTGCGAATTTTATCAATTGAAAGTGAAACTGTTTTCCAGTTAGTAAGCATTCCACCTAACCATCTTGAAGTAACAAAGTTCGCTCCACAGTCGATCGCTGCTTTTTGTACAACGTCAGCTGCTTGTCTTTTTGTTCCTACGAAAAGTACTGGCTTTCCTTCAGCTGCAGTTTTCTTTAAAAAATCATAAGCATTTTTTGCAAGAGGAATAGTTTTAGCAAGATCGATAATGTAAATACCGTTCTTCTCACCGTAAACATACTTCTTCATTTTTGGATTCCACTTTTCTGTCTGGTGACCGAAGTGAGCGCCGGCCTCTAAAAGACCTTGTAGAGATAATTCTTCTGACATAGTAACTCCGTTGGTTAATCGAATTGTCTGTGAGCCATCATCGTATTTTTACATTAACTTTGACGGACCAACTTTTCAGACAACTGAAAATTATTAATGAGATAGATTGATAACATACGCCCCTAAATTGGGCAAGAAGTATGAGAGTTTTCCTTTATCGCTCTAAGCGAAAACTCTCAATGAAAAAATGCATTTAAGTCAGACTTTCGGAGCCCATTAAAACTTTTCTGGGCTTAGAGCCCTGAGCAGGTCCCACCACCCCTTTGGCTTCCATTTCTTCGATCAAGTTGGCGGCGCGATTGTAACCAACCCCTAGTCTGCGCTGCAACAATGACGCACTGGCTGAGCGATGTTCCACCACTACCCTTACGGCTTCATCATATTTATCATCACGCTCACCCGCTTCGCCGTTGTCGCGTAAAGTCATACCAACATCAGGCTCTTCTTCTCCGCCGTTTTCCAAAAATTCCATAATATTGGGATTAAAGCTCGGCGACATTTCGGCCAATTTCTCGGTCAAGGCCTCAATCTCATCTTCTTCAATATAGGCCGAGTGAATTCGAGTCGTATCCACTCCTTGCTTTAGCAACATGTCCCCTTTGCCTAAGAGCTTCTCAGCGCCCATTGCATTGAGAATTGTTCGTGAGTCGGTAGAGCTTGTGACCCTAAAGGAAACGCGCGTTGGAAAGTTAGACTTAATCAGACCGGTGATAACATCAACCGATGGTCGTTGGGTGGCCAAAATAAGATGCACCCCTGCGGCTCGGGCCTTGGCGGCCAAGCGACAAATATGGGTTTCAATTTCTTTTCCTTTTTGGGTTAGTATCAAATCCGCAAATTCATCGACGATCACGACAATATAAGGAAGCTCATAAGTGTCTTCAGTTGAATATTCATAGAACTTTCTAATTTTATCAATTGTCTCTCTCGGCGCACGTTTTAATTTATGGTTAAAGCCTTCAATGTTTCTCACCCCAAATTCCGACATAATGGAATAGCGTCTCTCCATTTCCTGGCAGGCCCAAAGAAGTGCCGTCGCTGCCGTTTTTGCTTCCGTTATGACCGGCATTAATAAATGCGGCAAACGAGCATAGAGCGCTAGCTCCAGTTGCTTGGGATCGATTAAAATTAATTTCATTTGATTAGGTGATTTATTCATTAAAAGCGAAACGAGAATCGAATTAATGAAAACCGACTTACCAGCTCCAGTTGATCCCGCAACCAACATGTGCGGCATGGCAGCCAAGTCTGAAATATAAGGCTGGCCAAAAGCGTCTTTCCCCATGGCCAGTGGCAATTGATGAGCAGAATCCGTATAATCTTTGCAGCTAATAATATCTTCCAGAAAAATAAATTCACGTGGATTTCTTGGCACTTCGATCCCAACAGTGGTCCTTCCTTTCATAGGATAAACCATTCTTATTGGAGAACCCGAAAGCGCCAACGATAAATCTTCGGCGGTAACTGTTAGCCTCGAAACTTTTTCTCCAGGTCCCAACTCCCACTCAAAAGTGTCAACTACCGGCCCCTTCAGAATATTGATAATTCGTCCCTTGATCCCGAACTGCCCAAGCTTGTCCTGGATCTTAGAAATAATATCGTGAAAATATTTGTCATCTGGTTGAGCAAACTTCTGCTCATTCTTTTTATGAGAAGCAAGCTTTACCAGCTCGTAATACTTGCCTTCATTAAATGTATTAACTGGTTTCGAGGCCTTTAGTGATAAACCGATTTGGGATTCATCAACATACTCTTCCTCATCACCTTCAAGTTCAGCAAATTCTTCCTCATTTTCATTTTCATCTTCATTGCCAATCAAAACTGGATAATTTTCAGTCTCAGTTTCAACTTCGGTAGCAGGATGAACCATTTTTTGAACAACTATCAATTCATTATTAGTCGCTTGGTTTTGAGCAGCACCAAGTTCAATAATGTTAATCTCTTCTTTTTTAAGCTCTGCTTTCAAGCCCGCTGTTTCAAGAGTTATTTCCTCTGAAACTTCTTCTTCCTGGTGATCAATTTCTTTGTAATTATTTTTTGAAGAGAATTTCTCCTTGAGGATGGTAAAATATTTTGCTGAAAAAGCGCGCGCCTTTTCAGTGGGAGTTGCCACATCTACATTTTTAAATTCAGTCGCTACCATTTTCACTTTTTCAGTAAAGTCGCCTCTGAACGTTCCCCAAGTGAACGCAACCAATGAAGCTAACCAAATTAAAAAAGAGGCAAATGGAGAAACAGCTGAAGTTAAAACTTGAAACAAACCAGCACCTAAAAGTGTTGGTTGAAGATAATAAACAGTCCAAAGAGAAAATATTCCCAATGATAAGACATTCAAAGCATCGATCCAGTCTGCGCGCTTTGAAAAAATGAAGACATAAAACGAAGTAAAAAGTGCACAGGGAATCAGAACCCATGGCCCAGAATAATAATTAATAAAATTAAGTAAACTTGTGCCGTAATAAGCAAAGAACCCATGCGAAGAGCTGGAGGAAATTGATAAATAACTATCAGGTAACGTATCCCGATAATAAAAAACCACTAAAGTTACAATTGTTAATGAAAATAAGCTGAAAAGTTCATATTTAAGTATTTTTGCATTCATACTTAAATTTTACATGATGTTGGATTTTTGGAAATAAAAAACCCCAGACAAAGCTGGGGTTTTTAAAATAAAGAGGGTGCATCGACCTTTTCTCACACCAAGCTTCCCTGGCAC
>Ga0208115_1000209_pt1 | contig 14426 bp, 15 predicted proteins | sample LakWasMeta4_LOW4_2_FD_183856 | JGI IMG/M metagenome (GOLD analysis project Ga0208115, IMG submission 183856) | Freshwater sediment methanotrophic microbial communities from Lake Washington under simulated oxygen tension - Sediment Metagenome... | ecosystem: Environmental > Aquatic > Freshwater >...
CCTGAAAATTATTTTGACGCGCGGCAGCGGCGGCCGTGCTTATGCGGCACCGGAAAATCCCGATCCGCGCATCATCCTCTCGGTTCATCCCGCACCCGTTCCGATGCATGATCGAGTGCAAATTCGCTGGTGCGAAACCCCGCTTGCAAGGCAGCCGCTTTTGGCGGGCATCAAGCATCTCAATCGCCTTGAGCAGGTACTGGCGCGTAACGAGTGGCACGACCAGACGATTTTCGAAGGGCTGATGTGCGACACCGAAGAGAATGTCGTGTGTGCGACTTCGGCGAACGTATTCGCAAAAATCGACGGACAGTGGCTGACACCAAAACTTGATCAGGCCGGTATTGCAGGAGTTGCGCGGGCCTGGGTATTGAAACAGTGGCCGCAAGTAGAAGAGGCCCGATTGTCGCGGCTCCGGTTCGCTGCTGCCGAGGCGGTTTTTGTTTGCAATGCCGTGCGCGGTATCCTAGCGGTCAATCGCCTCGGGGATCGTGCATTCCCCGTGGACAGTGAAATTGAAGCATTGCAATGCCGTCTGGCCAGCGAGCAGCCGGCATTTGCATCGGGAGAAAACCGTGGCGCGTAAGAAAATAACCAAGGGTCGCATCAAAAAAACATTGGCGCTGCTATTCGTCGCTGCCATCATCGCTGCCGGTCTGATTTGGCAGCATTATCAGGCGTTTGCCGACAAGAGCCTGATGATGAGTTCCGAAGAACGCATTCTATCGGTGGAGCCGGGTGACGGTTTTCACAATGTGCTGAAGAAAATACGTGCGCTCGGTGTAAGCCAGGGCAATGATCTTGAATGGAAGGCGCTCTCGAAACAGATGAAGGTGGCCTCGCATATGCAGGTAGGTGATTACGCGATTACCTCGGGCCTGAGCCCGCGCACGATTTTGCAGCGCATCAAGGATGGCGACATTATCCAGAGAAAATTCGCACTGATCGATGGCTGGAATATTCGCGATTTGAGAAAAGCCCTGAAAAACACCGGACATATCGAGCACCTCACCGACGAGTTGAGCGATGCCGAATTGATGGCGAAGCTGGGCGCGGACGGCGTGCACCCGGAAGGGCGTTTTCTTCCTGAAACCTATTTATACAGCCGCGGCACCAGTGATCTGGATTTGCTGCAACGTGCCTATACAGGCATGCAAGACGCGCTTGCGGACGCCTGGGACAATCGCCAGGACGGCTTGCCGCTGACTACGCCAGATGAACTCCTGACACTGGCATCCATCGTCGAAAAAGAGACGGGCGCAGCGGAAGAGCGCCCAATGATTGCCGGCGTTTTTATTCGACGTCTGAATAGCGGCATGCGTTTGCAGACCGATCCTACCGTTATCTACGGCATTGGTTCGGCATATGACGGCAACATTCGCAAAAAGGATTTGCAAACCGATACGCCCTACAATACTTATACGCGGGATGGTCTGCCGCCAACGCCCATCGCGATGCCCGGCAAGCCTGCTCTTGAAGCGGCGGCAAAACCCGCAGAAGGGGACACGCTGTTTTTCGTCGCGCGTGGCGACGGCAGCGGACGTCACGTTTTCTCGAAGGATCTCGATGATCACAATGCCGCCGTCAGACAATATTTGAGAAACACGCGATGACGGGATTTCTGATTTCTCTCGAAGGCGGCGAAGGTGCCGGTAAAACCACCGTTCTCAATGCGCTGCGCGACTGTTTAATCGAACGCGGTTTCGACGTCGTTTCCACCCGCGAGCCCGGCGGCACGCCGGCAGGCGAGATGATCAGAAGCGTATTGCTCAATTCCGATCTCAGTCTGTTCCCGGAAACGGAATTGCTGCTGATGTTTGCAGCACGTGCCCAGTTGGTCCGGGAATTAATCCGGCCCGCCATCGCACGCGGCGCTGCCGTCATCAGTGATCGCTTCACCGATGCTTCTTTTGCCTATCAAGGCGGTGGTCGCGGATTGGACATGGGCCGTATAGCGGAGCTGGAACGCTGGGCGGCCGTCATCAAGCCGGACCTCACGTTTCTCCTGGATGTCTCGGTACAGGAAGGTCTCGCGCGCGCACGTTCGCGTGGCGGCGAGCCGGACCGCATCGAACGCGAACGCGAGGATTTTTTCGAACGTGTTCGCGCCACGTATTTGCAGCGCGCCAATAACGAGTCCGACCGTTTTCGCGTGATCGACGCCAGTCAGTCACCGGAATCGGTCGTCGTCGAGGTGAAAGAAAAATTGAATGCCTGGCTGGGTGCGAGACAGTCGACGTGATGGCACCCTGGCAGCAGGAAGTTCTGGATAAAACGCTCGCCATTGCGGCGGAAGGCCGACTCGGCCATGCACTGTGTTTGGTCGGGCCGGAAAAAATGGGCAAGCTCGATGTCGCCCAGCAACTGGCGCGCGCCTTGCTGTGCCAGTCACCCAGATCGAATAAACAGGCTTGCGGCGAATGCCGCAGTTGCGTATTCATCAAAGCCGGAACCCACCCCGATTTTTTGAATATCACCTATGAAGCCAACGAGAAAACCGGCAAGTTATATACCAATATCGTGATCGACCAGATCCGGCGTTTATCGCAATGGTTTTCATTGACGCCGCAATTTGGCGGTGCCCAAGTGGCCCTGGTGTATCCGGCCGACGCCATGAATTATGCCGCCTGCAATGCACTGCTGAAAACGCTTGAAGAGCCATCGCAGAATCGATTTCTGATTCTGGTTACCGACAGGCCCGGTGCACTCCCTGCGACCATTCGCAGTCGTTGCCAGCGCATCGTATTTCGGTTGCCGGAACCCTCGCTAAGTCTCGAATGGCTCAAGCTTCGGGGTTATGCAGCCGAGATGGCGGGTCCGGCACTTGGCGCAGCCCGTGGTCATCCGGGCCTGGCGCTCGACTGGCTGGAGCATGGTGGCCTGCAAATGCGCCGGGAGGTTCAGGCTGACTTGAACGCAGTTGCGTCAAACCAGATGAGCCCGGTAGAGCTGGCGCAGCGCTGGCTGGGCGACGATCAAGCCGAATTACGTCTTAAATTTGCCGCCGATCTGTGCCTAGAAGCCGCCGGCCAGTTACAGGGGCTGTCAAAACCTGTTAAATCGGGCTTGACCGCGCCGCCGGATTTTATGAAGCTGTCACAATGGTACGATGCACTCAATCGTCTGCGTTCGCAGCTCGACAGCCCTATTCGCAGTGATTTGCTGCTGGCGGGCCTGTTGCGCGAATGGCGTTCGATGCAACGATAATTCGGTTATACAAGGGGAAGAAACGTGAGCGGAGCTGCTGCTGCCAGACAGGGGATTTTGTCCCTGGCCATTAAAGATAAAGCCACGCTATACAACTCTTACATGCCATTCGTAAAAGGTGGCGGTATTTTTGTCACCACGCCTCGTCGTTATTCGCTTGGCGATGAAGTCTTTATCCTGCTATCGCTTCTTGAAGACAAGGACCGTTTGCCGGTAGCCGGTAAAGTCGTCTGGATTACTCCGGCCGGTGCCCAGGGCAATCGTGCTGCCGGCATCGGCGTGCAGTTTGCGGAAAGCACGGAGGCGGAAATCGTCAAAGGCAAAATTGAGACTTTGCTGGCCGGCATATTGGAATCGGACAAGCCTACTCACACGATGTAGGGTGTCGCCCATTTCTCCCAGGCTGAAGGCATCATGCAGACGCGGATTTTGACCGAGCAAAAAATCGATGTCGCGCATCTCGCCACCGGCATGTATGTACATCGGCTGGATCGCGACTGGCTGGAGACGCCGTTTCCGCTCGAAGGTTTTTACATACAGTCGCCGGAAGATATCCAGGCACTTCGAAAAGTCTGTGACTACGTGATCATCGATCTCAAGCGCAGCAATCTGAATTTCATCGTTAGCCAATATCACGCCAACCCTCCCGAGAAAAAGCTGAAGGTTCGGGAATACTTCAATACGTCCACGATTACCGAAGAGCTGCCTAAAGCGAAAATCGCGCATGAAAATGCGATGTCGCTTGCCAGCAATATCATTTCTGACGTGCGTGACGGGAAAAAACTCAATCTTGAAGATGTCCGCTCTGCGGTCGAGCCCGTCGTCCAGAGTGTATTGCGCAATGCCGACGCCTTTTTCTGGATCAGCAATTTGCGCAAGCGTGATGCCTATCAATACAGCCATGCCATCAACTGCAGTTTGCTCGCGGTTGCCCTTGGGCGACAGATGGGTTTTGCCGAATCCGTCCTGATGAATCTGGCGACCGGCGGTTTATTGCTTGATGTCGGTAAATCCGATTTGCCGCAGGAAATGCTTGATAGCCCCGAGCCGCTGGGAAGAACCGAGATGGTGCTGATGCGGCGTCATGTCGTTTTCAGCAGGCAAATCGTTGAAAATTCGGGTGTGCACAATCTGGATGTCATCAACATGATCGGCACGCATCACGAACGCTACGATGGCAGTGGCTATCCCGGCAAATTGAGCCGCAATCAAATTCCGCTGTTCGGTCGCATGGCGGCGATTATCGACAGTTACGATGCGATGACCAGCAACCGGCCCTATCGAAAAATAATGTCGCCGCACAAGGCGCTGCAGGAGATCTATAGGCAACGTGACGTGTTGTATCAAAGCGATATTGTCGAGCAATTCATGCAGTGCCTCAGCGTTTATCCGACCGGGTCCCTGGTGGAGCTGAATTCGGGAGAAATCGCGATCGTGATGGCGCAGAACCAGGCCAGGCGTTTGCGGCCGCGCGTCATGATATTGACGAGCCCGGACAAAAAATTGAAAGTGACATTCGAGGAAATCGATTTGTTCATGCATGCGCTCGGCGACGGCCAGCGACCTCATCTGGAAATTGTCGGCACGCTTGAAAGCGGCGCCTATGGCATTGATCCCACCGAGCTTTATCTCACTTAGCGTCATGGCAGGAACGTCACGTCATGTTGATTTCAGCCTTGCAGGAGTCGTGCATGCTGGATCGTGACGACTTCTTTGCCGAATTGAAGCAGCGTATGGCAAGTGCCGATGAAGGCAGAAAAATCGGGATTGTATTGGCGCGTGTGCAGCGCTTGGGCGAGATCAATATTATTTTCGACAGGGAGCTTGCGGACGCGGCGAGACTGCGTATCGAAAAAGCACTCAGGCATCAGGATAAGGTTGCGAAAGTCGGCGAGTGTGACTTTATCGTATGCTTGTCGGAGCTGAAAAATATAGGTTATGCCGCTCTGGCGGCCAATAGCCTGGTGCGGGCCTTCGAAGAGCCGCTGATGACCGAAGCGGGCCCGGTACAAGCCACGATTACGCTCGGCATTTCGGTTTGCCCCGATCACGGTATGGAATCGGAAATTCTGTGCAAGCATGCAGAAATCGCCTTTGCGCAGGCACTGAAATCCAGTGATCGCTATGCCGTATACGATACGCATGAAGAAAAAATAAAAATCCTGTATCCGGAATTGCGTGAAGCCATCGGCAACAATCGACTAGATGTGTACTTTCAGCCATTCTGGGATTTACGCAAAAAAAAGATCGTCGGCGTGGAATCCCTGGCGCGCTGGAAAAGTCCCCAGCATGGCTTCGTCGGGCCCGATCAATTCATTCCCTTCGCCGAGCAAACCGGCCTGATCGGCGCGCTGACGCGATGGAGTGTCAACGCCACGCTCAATCACTTCGGAAAGCTCCATGAAGCCGGAAAGGAACTGACGGTCGCCATCAATCTGTCAGCGCGGGTTTTTCACGAACAGGGGGTCGTCGAACAAATCCTGGGGGCACTTAAAATATTCGATGTGCCTGCCAGTGCACTCGTGTTGGAAGTCACCGAAAGTGCCATCATGTCGGATCTGCAGCTCAGTGCCCGGGTTTTGGAAAGTCTGCGGGACTACGGCGCACGTATCTCGATCGATGATTTCGGCTGCGGCTATTCCTCGTTCGAATATCTCAAGAAGTTTCCGGCCACCGAATTGAAAATGGACAAGTCCTTTGTTTTCGACATCACGCGCAGTGCGCGCGCAGCGCAGTTGGTGCGGTCCATGATTGACCTGGCGCACAATCTGGATATCGTCGCCACTGCCGAAGGCGTTGAAGACAGTGAAACCGCGGAATTGCTAGCCGACATGGACTGCGATTTCGCGCAAGGCTATTTTTTTGGCCGACCCAAACCGGCGGAAGACTTCATACGCGAAACGATGAATTCACATGGCTGAGAATTACGTGTTTCAATGGTAAAAATTGACTAATGCGAGGGGGGCAGGATGAGCGACTTTACGAATGAATTGATCCGGTTGGGCGAATTGAGGGAAAAGGGATTGATATCCCAGGAAGAGTTTGAGGCCGGGAAAGCCAAGCTTTTCAACGAGGCGCAGGCAGCCGGTAAGGGCGGCGCCGAATCATCGGGCCCGCCACCGATCGCTCCACCTCAAATTCCGGCACAACCCACTATGGTCATTCCGCCGCGAGCTCCTCCGCAAGCACCGCCCGGACCGGCCGCCCACAAGGTGGATGACATTCCCCCGGGAATCAAGGGTTGGTCGTGGGGAGCCTTTTTATGGAACTGGATCTGGGCAATCTTCAATAACACCTGGATTGGCTTGCTCGCCTTGGTTCCGGGCGTGAATCTCGTCATGGTCTTCGTACTCGGAGCTAAAGGACGCGAATGGGCCTGGAAAAACAAGCGATGGGATAGCGTGGAACACTTCAATCGCGTTCAGCGGAAGTGGTCTGTGTGGGGTATCGGCCTGGTACTTTTTTCGCTGCTCCTGTCCGGCCTGATCATTATTTCCAGCATGTTCTTCATGGCGTCCGCGGGATCGAAATTTTCCGGGTTCAGCGTGCCATCGGGAATGGATACCGTCGACACGCCTGCGCAATCCGATGAATCCGTTCAGACCGCGCCGCTTCCGGAAGAGATTGCACCGGATGCGATGGAGAATGCCGATATGGCGACTCCCGCGATTGCAGAAGATGCCATGCCTGCAGAAACCATCGTCGAAGACACGGCAAGCGAAGACCCCGGCGCGCAGGATGCTGGTGAAGCCCAAGCCCAACAACAAGCGGAGCTGGCAAGAATACGTGCCGAGGCAGACGCCGCAAAAGCCGAAGCAGCCAAAGCCAAAAAAGACGCATTGAAAGCCGAGAAAGCCCTGGCCGAGCAGCGTCGTTTGCAGGAAGAGGAACGTTTGGCACAGGAACAGGCGGCCCAGGAGGCTCAAATGGAATGTCCTTATTCGAGAGCGCAGCCGCTGACCTGCTCCAGCCGTCAAGGGCAGCCGGCCTATTGCGATTGGAACTTCCAGGCTTGCGGTAATCCAAAGTTATCCAAGAAAGAATCCAAAACCACCTGTGACGGCAAGGTAAGCACCGATCGGGAAAATAACCAGTTGATCGTGGTCGATGGCTGCCGAGCGAAGTTCGTTCCGCAGCAATACTAGTGTTGTCTCGGAAATTAAAAACGGCCCGTTCGGGCCGTTTTTTTATATCGTAATGGCGTGTGATGCCGTCGGTGAACCAGCTTTCAAAGATTTCCAGTTTTCCAGAGCGCCCAAAACACGGTGCCCATGCTGACAGCGATGCCGGTAATGCCACCTAGCCATCCGTAGACAAGTTGCGATGGAGTAGGTTTTTGAATGACTATTTTTGCTTGCAATTTTTCATGCTCAAGACGTCGACGAAAAATATGTCGGGTGCAGTACAGGCAACTGAAGAGTAGCAATGCCGTAAAGACGATTGTCAGAACGATGACTGCAGGCGCGTTCTTCTGCGTGGAGAACAGCGCGATGCCAATGGCAAACCCGCTCACCAGAACAGTGTTCAAGACGCCCCAAATGATCAGCTCTCTTTTTTCCTGAGGGTCATGCGGATTTTTAAGGCTGTGCCAGATGCCGCTCCAGATGCCCAGCGCAGCAAGGCCGATGCTGAGAAGAATACTGCCCGCCGCCGCCGACAAAACGGCGAAAAATCCTTTGCCTGCTATCGAACTGCTGCCTGTTGTGGCTGCCAAGACCCCTGCGGTGGCGGTAGATGGCGCAATGGCAATCAGTGCCGTACTTACAATGCCGGTGAATGCGATCGAGGGTGCGGTGGTTTTTACGAAATCAGCGGTGCGTTGCAACAATTCTTCACGAATGCATTGGCGTGCGCGTGATAAACGTTTTCTGACGGCGGCATCCTGCATGCCCAGAAGGCTTGCCACCTGGCGTGTATTCTGGCCTTCGCGATAATACAGCAACAACACTTCGCGACTTTCTTCGGGCAGGGCATCGATCACGGCGGCAGCAATTTTTGCATCTTCCAGTTCGGCGAGATATTCCGATGGACCGGGTGCAGGGTCGGCAACCGACAGCATCATGGCGTCGATATCACCTGCCGGATTGGCGCGGTATTTTTGTCCTCGTAAATAATCGCGGGCAAGATTGCGGGTAATTTGTCGGAGCCAGGGCAAGAAGCTGCTGGCGTTCTTGAGTTTTTTCAATTGTTGCCATGCACTGATGAAGGCTTCTTGTGCAATGTCTTCACTGGCGGGCACATCGCGGACGATGGCGAGTGCAATGCTGGTGACGGTGTTCTGGCAGCCAAGCACTATGCGGCTATAAGCCTGCCGATCTCCGTTGCTGGCAGCGGGCAGGTGGGTCTGGATGATGCTTTCGATAACGTCGGCGTTCATGGTCTTGCTCCTGTGGACTCAATACCAAGACGAACGAAGCGGAAAAGCGTGACCATTTTTAAGCAAGATCAATTCAAAACAGGAGTGAACGAATAACCATGGCAAAAATCATTGCGCCGATCACGCCGAGAAGGATGAGCTTGGTACGCAGCAATTTCCTTTCCGGCGTCATCTGCGTCTGGTCTTTGAATTGCAGGCCGGGTATGTAGGGGTTTTGAACTTTGTCTTCCAGTAATTCGGCTTTGTGCAGTATCTCGCGTGCTTTGGTGTAGTCCTCGGCCTTGATGACCCAGACAGCCGGATATTGGCTACTGTCAACCTGGCGCTTTTTATCGGCATAGCTATGTTCGCGACGGCTATTGCCCTTGTAGGTTCTGCCCTGGGTGATCTTGGTTTCGATACCGGCGTCGTTGAACAATTTATTGACGCCTTCGACATTTTCCAGTCGTGGCGATGAAAACAGTTGCCGCATTACTTTGTTTCCTTTGTTTCGGGTAAAACGCGAATCAGGCCTTCCTGTGCAGTCGATGCCACTAAAATGCCGTCACGCGTAAAGAATTGTCCACGTGCAAGCCCGCGTGCATTTTGTGCGGTCGGGCTGTCGAGCGAATACAGCAGCCAGTCATCGACACGAAACGGGCGGTGAAACCACATGGCATGATCAAGACTAGCCATTTGTACATTCGGCTGGTAGTAACTGATGCCGTGCGGGAATGTGGTAGTGCCAAGCAGATAAAAATCCGAGGCATAGGCAAGCAGGGCGCGATGCAATTCGGGAGCGTCATCGACCTTGTCGATAAGTCGCAACCAGACTTGCTGATACGGCGGGCGCTTCGGCGGCTTGACGTCGTCGCGCGGATAGATCGGACGCATTTCAAACGGCCCCATGCGCGATAACCAGCGCTGCATTTTAGCCGGCAGTTTTTCCATGACATCGGCGGGTGGCGCGATATTGGGTTCCACGTCTTCCGGCATCGGTACTTCGGGCATGTGGAATTGATGGGATACACCGGGTTCGTCGTGCTGGAATGAAGCGGCGAAAACAAAAATCGGCTGTCCATGCTGAATGGCCGTTACCCGCCTGACCGAAAAACTGTGCCCGTCACGGGTTCTATCCACGTGATAGATGATAGGTGCTTCGATATCGCCGGCGCGCAAAAAATAGGCATGGATCGAATGGACGGCACGGGCGTCTTCGACGGTTTGCTGTGCCGCCGACAATGCCTGCCCCAGAACCTGTCCGCCGAATACGTATTTGGTGCCGATGTCGCGGCTTTGGCCGCGGAATAAATTATCTTCCAGACGCTCGAGCGTCAGCAATGCGACCAATTCTTGAACGACGGGATGGCTCATGGTGTGACCTTTGTGATTTGTTTCAATTCAACCGCATCGAGTATTTCCTGCCAGGGGAATTGCGGCCCGGGATCGCGCTTGCGAAAGACTTGTTTTTCCGGATCGTCACTGGCGGGTACCGTGTCTGTATCCAAATCTTCGTGGCCGGCGATGAATTGCAAATTCGGACAATTCGCTTTCAGGTGCATCAATAATTTTTTCAGCAACACGATTTGCGATGGGGAATAAGCTTCGGACATCGCTTGATGGCGTGAATCGTACCAATCGGGATAGCGGCCGATATTGACCAGTTCAATGCCGATCGAACGCGGGTTGAAACCACGTGTGTGATTGGCAATGGAATGGATATCGACATATTCGAAAATGCTGCCGTCCCGGTCGATGTAGTAGTGGCCGCTTGCTCCGGTACCGGCTTCGTACAGGACTCGCTCGCCATAGGCACGTGCCATTGCCATGTCGGGTAGTTCGGTGCAGTGAATCACGACCAGGTCGATTTGCGAGAGTGGCCGCTTTTCAAGGGATGATTGGTAGGGCAAAGGCTCTAGAATCAAGCGCAGTCCGGGGTCAAAAGCTGAGGTCACAATCATGCGTGCATGCTACCATTACACGGACTTTTTTTTAACTAAATCCCCATGAATGCGCTCGCAAAATTGACATCGCAATTTCCCCGCGCAGGCAAGGTGGAATGGATCGGGCTGCGCCCCAAGCGCGATGTTCCAATGCTGGAAGTCAGGGAAGCCGATGCGGTTGCCGGAAAAGGTCTGCGCGGCGATCGTTATGCTTCCGGCAGTGGCAAGCGAGGCATCACGCTGATTCAGGCCGAACATTTGCCGGTCATTGCGGCACTGAGTGGTCATGAAAAAATTTCACCGGCGACACTGCGTCGCAATATCGTCGTCTCCGGTTTGCCATTGACGGCGTTGATCGGAAAAAAATTTCGCATCGGCGATGTCATTCTGGAGGGTACCGATGCCTGTGATCCCTGCGAAAGAATGGAAGCTGCGCTCGGCCCCGGCGCCTACAACGCAATGACGGGGCTCGGCGGCCTGTGCGCCCGAATTGTGCAAGGCGGAAAAATCAGTGTTGGCGACAGCCTGGTGGCTTTGATCGAGGACATGGCTTGAAAGCCCATGTCATTATTTCGCACGGACTGGAAAGCAGTCCCGATGCCACCAAAGCCACGGCATTGAGTCGTGCTGTGGAGGCCATGGGATATACCACGGAGCGCCCCGATTATCGTGATCAGGACAATGACACCAGCATGAGCCGACTCGGCGATGTGCACGGTCGCATTGCACATCTCTATGGCCTTGCGAAAAAGGTGAAGGGTCCCTTGATTCTTGCCGGTTCGAGCATGGGCGCCTTTATTTCGGCCCGCGTGTCTCTCGAAATCCCGGTCGCCGGATTATTCCTGATGGCGCCGCCAACGCAATTGGAAGGCTTTGACATCAAACTTGATGCAGCGGATGTTCCGACCTGCATCGTGCATGGCTGGGACGATGAATTGATTCCGGCATCCGAAGTGGTGAAGTGGGCGCAGAAGCGCCGAAACGAATTAGTACTGGTAAACGATTCGCATCGTTTGTCGGGTCATGTGGATTTTTGCGCGAACGTTTTCGCGCGCTTTGTGCAATCTTTATAAATGAGTTTGAAATGAAATTTTTTGTTGCCTGCGCCAAGGGTCTTGAATATCTGCTAGCCGACGAAATGCTGGTCCTGGGGGCAGAAAAAGCAACCGCGGCAGTGGCCGGTGTCAATGTCGAAGCCAATGAAGAGTTGCCATATCGCACGGTACTTTGGTCGCGACTGGCCAGCCGTGTGCATCTGCCGCTGGCCGAGTTCGAATGCCCCGACGAACAAGCGCTTTACGACAATGTCCATGCCATCGACTGGTCAAAACATCTTGCCCCCGAAGGCAGTCTCTTGGTGGACGCCCATGTCTCGGGCACCGTGCTTACGCATGAACGCTATGTGGCTCAAAGAATAAAAGATGCCGTGGTGGATCGCATGCGTGCCGAAAACGGCGTGCGCCCTTCGGTCGACGCCATTGCACCGGATTTGCGTATCAGTTTTGTCTTGCGGAAAGGCAAGGCGGTGGTGTCGGTAGATCTGGGGGGAGGCGCCTTGCATCGTCGCGGTTGGCGACAATCGCAGGGTGAAGCGCCGCTCAAGGAAAATCTGGCGGCTGCACTGTTGATGCGCGGACAGTGGCCGAAAATTTACAAGGAAGGCGGAGCATTGCTGGACCCAATGTGCGGCAGTGGCACCTTGTTGATTGAAGGCGCGATGATGGCTGCCGATGTTGCTCCGGGTTTGCAACGCAATGCCGATCAGGCACCCAGCCGTTGGCTGCAATTTGATACCGCACTTTGGCAGCGCTGTTTCATGGAAGCGATCGAACGCGAGCAAATCGGTCGCGCTGCATTGCGGCCGGTTTTTTTTGGTGCCGACATCGATCAAGACTCGTTGCGCTCTGCCATGTCCAATGCCGACCGTGCCGGCGTGGCCGACATGATTCATCTGGACCGCAAACCGATTTCTGCGCTGCAGAAAAGCAAATTCGAGCGGGGCCTGGTGGTTTGCAATCCGCCCTACAACGCTCGCCTTGCAGCGGATGAGCCCCTGTATCGCGAGCTTGGCGACGCCTTGCGCGGCGCCGTGCCGGGCTGGCGCGCCAGCCTATTGTGCGGCGATGAAGCGCTGGCGCGTGCCACGCGTATCCGTGCCGATAAAAAATATACCTTGTTCAATGGTGCACTCGAATGTACCTGGGTCATCGCAGACCCCATCCAGCCACCGGAGCGTGAAGTTCGCGAGCCGCAGGCATTGAGTGACGGTGCGCAGATGGTTGCCAATCGCGTGCGAAAGAATATCAAACACCTGCAGTCATGGACGAAGCGCGACAATGTCAGCTGCTACCGTGTCTACGATGCCGATTTACCGGAGTATTCGGCCGCTGTCGATTTGTATCAGGAAGCGGCCGGCGAGCGACGTAAATTTCTGCACGTGCAGGAATATCAGGCGCCCGACACGATTCCCGAAGCCGATACCAAACGTCGTTTCGGCGAGCTGTTGAATGCCTTGAAAGAAGTGTTTCAGTTGCCGCGCGAACAAATTGCCGTCAAGACCCGTGCCCGTGGAAAAGGCGGCAGTAAATACGGCGTGATGGATCAGCGTCAGGAATTTATCGTCGTCGAAGAAGGCGCCGCGAAATTGCGCGTCAACCTTTTCGACTATCTCGATACCGGTTTGTTTCTGGATCATCGCCCGATCAGGCTCCGGATTGCCCAAGAAGCCCGAAACAAGCGTTTTCTCAATCTGTTTTGTTATACCGGCGCAGCTACCGTTCATGCTGCCGTGGGCAATGCTGCGCAGACAACGAGTGTCGATTTGTCGGCAACGTATCTCGACTGGGCCGCGGAAAACCTGACGTTGAACAATGCCAGCGGCAGTAAACATCGTCTGGTACAGGCAGATGCCATTCGCTGGCTGGAATCGGACCGTGGCGAATACGATCTTATTTTTTGCGATCCGCCGACATTCTCCAACTCGAAACGAGCCGAGGATTTCGATACCCAGCGCGACCATATTCGCCTGTTGCGTGCGTCAATGGAGCGTCTGTCGGACGATGGCGTGTTGATTTTCTCGAACAATTTCCGCCGTTTCAAACTGGACGAGATGACGATCTCGGAGTTCGCACAGTTCAGGGAAATCAGTGCAAAAACCATTGCCCCGGATTTCGAACGAAATCCTAAAATCCACCGTTGCTGGGAATTGAAAAAACTCTGAAGCTATCGAAAGCTACGATATCCGGATTAGTTTTCCGTCGTTTTTTCTGCCTTGGCTTCGCCCTTCGTTGCTTTCAGGATCAGCTTCTTTCTATTTTGCTCATTATTGAAAGTTTGCTTGTCAATTTCCTCTATTTTCGAAATTCGGCATTGCTCGCCTTCTACCCGGATGAAATCGAGTGAACCGCAGACCCGGCCGTTGATCGGGTCGCCCCTGAATTGCAAGGTGGCGCTTGTCCCCATCCGGGGACAAGACTCCTGCAAATGGAGACGGTATTTTTTTCGACCCGAATCGATCAGCAGCGTTTCATCGTCGACGACAATCCAGTTGCGCACACGCTGGCTATCCAGGCATGTCCGTTTTTGCGTTTCAGCCTCGAGCGGCATCGCCGGGCTAGCTGCAAGAATTATTAAAAAGCCAAGGACGATACGCATGCCGGATACTCCCTTCGATCACCATAGTGTAGTAAGGTTGTCTTAACCTAGGCTCAACCTGAAGATGCATGACGGGCATGATGGATCCAAAAAACACAAGCGAGAAAAACGACCAAAACTGGACGTTTTTCCGTCAATGGTTGAAGAATCCGATGGGGGTGGCTGCGATATCGCCGTCCAGCCCGCAATTGGCCCGGCAAATGATGGCAGAGCTTGCCGATGATACCTGTCGCGTAATCGAACTCGGCGGCGGTACCGGCGTCTTT
>Ga0208115_1000210_pt1 | contig 14424 bp, 13 predicted proteins | sample LakWasMeta4_LOW4_2_FD_183856 | JGI IMG/M metagenome (GOLD analysis project Ga0208115, IMG submission 183856) | Freshwater sediment methanotrophic microbial communities from Lake Washington under simulated oxygen tension - Sediment Metagenome... | ecosystem: Environmental > Aquatic > Freshwater >...
GCTGTATGGCTTATAGTGGTTGCCAAAACGACGTACAGACTTGGTATTGCGAAGGCAATGGTCCACATCCAGAATGGCCTGGACGGAATAAGGAAATCATCAGTTTCTTCAAGGCAGTTAAAACGGAATGAAAAAAAGTATTTTTCCTTTCTTCAGTATTGACATATTGATTGTTACAAAAATTATCGCATGATTTTATGCATAATTGTTGGTATATAGGCTAGGTGTAGTTTCTTGATTTCATAATCGGTTTTTCTTGCACTTAGCCAAAGTTCACTCCATATTCACTGTCTGGTTTGTGTAAAATGGCTCAATTCAAATTTTAAGTTAACCTTCGATTCTGACAGTCCGTTTTCGTTTTTTTACAGACTGATTTTTATGACCTAGCAATGGAGTTCAGTAAGCTTATCTAATCCATTTCATTTTCTTGAAATGAGTTAAGTATATTTTACTGAATATCTGTTAAGTCAAACCTGAATGGTCGCTTCCGATAAAATTATCTGCGGACTTCCCCAAAATTTTAGATTGCTACTTGAGTGGATAGTAAAACCTCATTTTATAAATTGGATAGAATCAATTAAAGTGAGAAATTCCAAGAGATAAAATCGCTTAATGTGAGCAGACTAAAAGCCAGGTGCAATTAATGTGAGAAAAACTGAATTTATAGAGTCAGTTAATCTGAGATGAAAATGACGGATAAGTGCAAGAAATAGCGATTATGAAATCAAGAAACTACAGTTAGCAATCGCACCTTTGTCCGTCATAGGGCTTGGGTGTGGTCGATGAAAAACCCGCCGCTCACCAAATAAACGAATCAGTACCCGCGAACCCTCTCGCTCTTCAATCTGTGCTCCCAGTTCTAACAGCAAAGATTCAATGTCATCCCATCGCACATTTGCCGACATCGGGCGGATAAACAATAATTTAAGGGTTTTTAGGTGTTTTCGCTTCATGATTAAATAGTATCATTTATTAGTATCACCTGCAATTAGTAACCACAACAAGCGTTTTGCTCTAAAAGTATTATTTTTAGCTATGTTTTTCTTGTGTCAAAACCGAACACAGTGCCTTGCTTATCTTCCCTTTGTCGCGTTCTTTAGAGCCGCAAAACGCGCCGTTTTTTGTTCGTTTGTTTCCTTGATTGGATTTTCTTTTTTTTGCTTGTGTGCGGTAGTTTCTGAGGGTTTTACGGGTGGGAGTGGTGCATTTATCGCTTCATTTTCACGATTGATACGCGCCGCCGCATCCTCTACTTTTTCGCCAGCCAGTGCGCGTTTGTTTATTTCAGACATTGGCACACCGTAAACGGTTTTTTCCTTTTTGGCGTTGGTTCTTTTCGGCTTTTCGGTTTCGGGCGATTTTTCGTAAAACGTAAATGTTAAATGTGTGACTTTTCGCCCCGTTTTACGCTGTTCCCAGCTTACCGTGTAGTTCGAGTGTTTGTTAATATCTTTAACTGCGGGGTCAATGACATATTTTTTAAAATCAAACATACGATCATAGCCCTCTTCAATTTGAAACTGTTTTTTTAACCAGTCAATTTCTACCTCTCTTTTTCCTTTAGTTCGCCATTGCATTAAAAATTCATACATACGAACGCCATAAACCGATGTCATATTGCCAATATGCTTAAGCTCATACTTAGTAAAAGTTCCCTTTAATTCACCCAAGAAAGGCAGTATTCCATTTGCGAAACTTACATTTATTTTTCCTTCGTTTTCTGAATAATAAATTGTGCTTATCCAACGGGTTTTTAATCTGGTAATTTTGGGTTTATCAGGAAAAGGCTTGTCTATGACGACATAGCGATTAAAAAGACTGTCAGTAACTTCTGATAACGCATGATAGGCGCGGTCTTCGGAGATAGAGAATAGCTTTGCAAAATCTTTGGCTGATAATTCAAATTCGTCAGTTTTTAAAAGAGTCTCTTTTGAGTTGACTTGGGCGATACAGGCTAAAACAACGCGCTGTTCGTTCAAGGTTAGCTTATAACCTGCCTCGATAACTTGATTCGATTTGTAAATGGTTAGATTGTTGGCGTTCATAATTTACCCAATAGGTAGGTTAAGTTAAGGAAATTATAGCATATTAGACGAGTATATAAATCAAATTCGTTTAATACTGCGGATTTCTCGTTTTATAAACTGCGGATTTCTCGTTTAATGACTGCGGATTTCTCGTTTAATACTGCGGATTTCTCGTTTAATGTGCGTATAACTAATTGAAAATTAATGTAAATTACGCTCTTAAAACAAGATTAAAAGATTATTAAAATAAACATAAAAGAAAAACACGCGAAAACACGCGCAATTCACACCCAAAAAACCACGCCCCCAAACAGCCAAAAACAACACCAAAAAAAGCAAGTAGTAGTGATTGGTTTTGGCTACCTTCAACCTGAGCGTCATACAGACCTAAAAAAAGCGGTTTTTTAGTGGTGATGTGTCGGCTAGGCTTACATCTACAGTCTTTCGTGGTCTACAAAGCCTCAAAAGCAATTTTTAACAGGTGGTTTGTAGTGTGCAATTGATACAGCGATACATTGTATTTTCATTTGTGTATTATAGTATGTAATAGTATTATACAACATACTACAATACACACGGGAATACAGATATGGCTACGAAAGAACAGATATGGGCGGCGGCGGATGCAATTAGCGCAGAGGGCGGCAATCCAACACTGGCGGCTGTCAGGGCGCAGATGGGCGGGGGAAGCTATACCGACATAAGCGCGGCAATGCAGAGCTGGAGAGCTACCCAGCAAGCCAGTTCTACCCCTATTCGTGAACCTGCCCCCTCAGCCATCACCGAGCGTTTAAATTCTTTAGGGGCTGAACTGTGGGCGGTTGCCTTGGAGTTGGCTAATAATCGCTTACAGACCGAGCGCGAAGCCTTGGAACAGGCGCGGCAGGAAACCGAGGAGACCCGCAAGGAAGCCGCCGCGTTAGCGGATGCCCTCGCCGCCGATCTGGACAAGGCACAAGCCGACATTGCCGCCTTGCGTGAGCAATTGGCGGTAAGTATTGCCAAGCAGGAACAACAGCAAGCAATCATCAACCAAGAGACCGCCGCCGTCATCGAAAGCAAACACCGCGCAGAACTGGCAGAAGTAGCACGGGAAGAACTCAAAACAAGAGCTGACCAGATTAGCGAGCTATTGAGGGATGAAAAAGCGGCAAATAAAGCCAATCAGACGCGGCAGCAAGCCGAAATAGACCGAATCAAGGCGGAAGCCAGTCAACAGGCAGAAAAAGCCGCAGAAGCGATTTTTTCGTTACGCACTGCATTAGAGAAATCCCAGCAGGACAAGGCGAAACTGGACGGGATGCTAACGGTTTTTGAATCCATTGGCGGAAAGCAAGCCGAACCAGTCCCCGTAAAACCACCGCGCAAATCTAAACAGGCGAAAGAACAATCTAAATAATGACAACTAATTTTAATTGGTTTTTTGCGGTCATTCCTGTGTGCGTTTAATTATGGCGTGGAATAAATACCACCACGCCATATAATATAATCCTGTTATTTTTTCGGGGTTATAATCTCTAATTCTTTTAAAATTCTGTGTAGAAAACTATAGGTTATTTTAAACTCATTTTTAATTAATGATGAATGAATAGCCGTTAATGTTTTGTATTGCAAACAGTCATAAATTTCTTGTGCGTAAAATGTTAAACACTGTTTTAATGTGGTGCTTGCTGATTTTTTCTTTAACTCAGCTATTTTTTTAGTTATCGCGTCTAATTGTTCGTCTGATTTTAAATTCTTCAAGCTCATTATTTTTTAGCCTCTTTTTGTCAAATAGTCGAATATATCTACATAATAAAGCCATGATAAGCAATAATTCATATTTTGTACACTTATAGCTCATAACTGGTTTATTTAATGTTCATTTTTAGTTTATTAATAGAGATATGTTGTTTACAATAAGTAAATACATAGTTCATTTGTTATTTATATATAGTTTATTAGTAGTTCATAAGTAATTTATAAATCATTCATAATTTGTTTATAACAGGAATATAATTAGTACATAAACAGTGCAAAATTGCCACTTTCAGCCGAAAATAACGCCAAAAAAATCCTCCCATCTACGCAACAATGATAAAATAGTAGGCAAACAGCAAGGGCTAATTCTGCGCTTCGCTTGAATTGACCCTTGCCCTGCGGGGCACGCTTCTCACAGCATTAAAAACGAGATCAAAAGATGGAAATCAACGAAACCAGAGCCAAGCGGCGCGGACGAACCGCCCTAAAAGACCCGCGCACCCACTGCGTGAGCGTGCGCCTGAATGACGAAGAATTGAATATATTGAATAATAAGCGAGGCAATATGAAACAGGGCGAATGGTTACGTTGTGCCGCCCTTGATAAATTACCGCCGACCGTGCCAGAACTGAATATAAAAAAATGGGTAGAGATTGGAAAAGCCGCTAATAATATTAATCAAATCGCGCATAAATTAAATAAAAACGCGATTATTGATGATGCCCAAATTAACGCCATTCGCCAACTGCTAAGCGAATTTAGAGCCGCCTTATTAGGCAAGAGTATCAAGTAATGAAAGGGATGCAGAAAATTAAACGCGGTACAGGTTTTCGCGGTGTGCTTGAATACACCCTAGAAAATAATCGCGGGGAAATAATAGGCGGGAATATGTCGGGAATAACACCGCGAGAATTAGCCCAAGAGTTTGGGCAAAGTCGAAGCATCCGCGAAGACATAGAAAAACCCGTTTGGCATAACTCGCTAAGACTGCCCAAGGGAGAACGGCTAGATCCTGAGCAGTGGGCAACCATAGCCGATGACTACATGAACAAAATGGGCTTTGGTGAACTACACCAACGCGCCTACGTCCTGCACGACGACGAAGCAGGGCAACACATCCACATCATAGCCAGTCGCATAGACCTAATGGGCAAGCTCTACCTAGGGCAGAATGAAAACCTCAAATCCACGCAAATAATCGCCCAGCTTGAAAAACAACACGGCTTGACCCAGACCGCGCAACAACGCGACCCCGAAGCACTGAACAAGAAAACCATCACCACAGGGGAAAAAGGCATAGAGACGCGCACAGGCGAACCACCCACCAGAAAGCAACTACAGACGATCATAGACCAAGCCACCGCCGACAAGCCGCCTTTTTTGGCGTTTGTGAAGCGGTTACACAATGCCGAGGTGTCTATTTTGCCCAGCGGCAAGACGGGAACGCCGCAGGGTGTGAGCTTCGAGTATAACGGGCAAGCGTTCAAGGGTAGCGACTTGGGGAAATCCTACGCATGGAAACAGCTACAAAGCCGCACCGACTACCAGCCAAGCCAAGACCAAGGAATCATTGACCAATTACGCCAAGACCCCAGCCCCGCAGGAATGACCCAGTGGAACGCCGCGCAGGAAGAAGCCAAAGCCGAACAAAGCGCGGAGCTGGAGCGAATCAAACAGGCGCAAGCTGAAGAACACGCCAGACAAGAACAACAGGCGATAAAACTCATTGCTGATTATGCCGAGCAAGCACGGCAGGAATGGCGAGCTGCTGAAACGGGGAAAATACAGGCAGAGGCGCAGAAAATGCGGGATGACGCGCAAAAACTGCAAGCCAACGAACCCGAAAAGCCGCCGCTATTCGGTAGGAAAGAATGGGAAAAGAACCACGCCGAGCTTGAATCCGATGTTAGGTATGCCAACAAAAAGGCGCGGGAGCTGGAGGAGAGTATCGGTTGGCGGTTAGGTGGCGAGAACAAAAACAAATTTGAATATGACGGAATGCAGCGGCTTAAAGGTGAACACCCAGACCTATACCAAGTGTGGCGAGATGCACGGCAAGCGCGGCAACAAGAACAGGATAAACAGCGGGAGGCGTGGAAAACCAAACAAAGAAGCCAAGAATGGGAGCGTTAGGAATAGGTACGTTTAAACAAACGCTAACAAAGCTCCATAGAAATTTTTAGAACGCCATAGCTGGTTCGGTTGACAGTTCTAGGCTTGTATAATGTAGAATACATTACATTTTTGTAATGGTAGAACATTTTATGAGTTATTCTTGGCTAATCCTTATTGCCAGTTTGCCGACCAACAACTCCGCTGGGCGTATGCGCGTTTGGCGTTCTCTTAAAGCATTGGGTTGTGGCATATTGCGCGATGGTGTTTATTTATTGCCGTATCATAAGGGATTCAGGCAAACACTTCAGATTCAGGCTGAAGATGTTATTGCAGGCGGCGGAAATGCCCATGTCTTGGCTTTGAACAGCGAAGATCAGCACCAACAACAAGTCTTTGAAAAACTATTTGATCGATCAGACAATTACGCAAAATTGGTCGAGGGCATCAAGGAAATTGCCAACTCACCATCCCAGTTCGATGATCTGACAAAACTCCAAAAACAGCTTCACCGATTGCGTAAAGATTTTGAAGCCATTGTATTACAAGATTTTTTCCCCCATGCAGCACGGGAACAAGCTGCCGCCGCCTTGGAAGACTTAGAACATACGGCGATTGAACACCTCTCACCGAATGAACCACATACCGTCCATCGACGAATCATACGGCTCAAACATCAAGATTATCAAGGTCGAACTTGGGCAACTCGGCAACGTCCGTGGATAGATAGGTTGGCTAGTGCTTGGTTGATTCACCGTTTTATCGATCCAGAAGCTTGTTTTATTTGGCTTGTAGACCTGAATGATTGTCCTGCCGAAGCATTGGGCTTTGATTTTGATGCAGCTACTTTCACCCATGTTGGGGCGAAAGTCACTTTTGAGGTATTGCTGGCGAGTTTCGGATTAACAAAAGATGTTGCTTTAAACCGACTTGGCGCATTAGTGCATTATCTGGATATAGGCGGGATTCCTGTTCTTGAAGCGGCTGGATTGGAGACGCTCATTAGAGGAATGCAGCAACGCTGGCTTGTTGATGATGAACTGCTCGCCGAAACAGAAAAAATTTTTGATGCCTTTTATCAGGCTTTTTCAGGAAATAACTCATGAATGAACCCAATCCATTACAAATACCTCCGCAACCTATTACATTAGGACAAGCCTTTTGGTATTGGCTAAAACTCGGCTTTATCAGTTTCGGGGGGCCAGCGGGACAAATTGCTATCATGCACCAAGATTTGGTCGAGAAAAAACGCTGGATTTCTGAACGGCGTTTTTTACATGCGCTCAATTATTGTATGTTACTGCCCGGTCCCGAAGCGCAACAGTTGGCAATTTATATTGGTTGGCTTATGCACCGCACTTGGGGCGGGATAATTGCAGGTGGCTTGTTCGTTCTGCCATCGTTGCTTATTCTGATTGGGCTAAGTTGGGTTTATCTAGCCTTTGGGCATTTGCCTGTTGTCGCAGGTATCCTCTATGGTATCAAACCCGCAGTAACTGCCATTGTTTTGTTCGCGGCTTATCGCATTGGCTCGCGAGCATTAAAAAACACACTACTGTGGACAATGGCGGTCTTGGCGTTTCTCGCTATATTCGCATTCGATACGCCTTTTCCCTTAATCGTTTTTGTTGCGGCATTACTAGGTGCTATTGGTGGTAAATATGTACCACAAAAATTTACTGTCGGTGGCGGACACAATGCAGCTAAACACAGTTATGGTTCTGCACTCATTGACGATAACACACCGATTCCAGAACACGCCAAGTTTAGCTGGAAAAGGCTTAGTGCATTAATTGTTGTCGGGTTGATTTTGTGGGGTGGAGTCATCGGATTCCTGTACGCACGCTATGGCTGGAATGGAGCATTAACACAGATGGGCTGGTTTTTCACCAAAGCGGCTTTATTAACCTTTGGCGGAGCTTATGCGGTATTGCCTTACGTTTATCAAGGTGCAGTTGAACATTACCAATGGTTGACACCGCATCAAATGATCGACGGGTTGGCTTTAGGTGAAACGACACCAGGACCATTGATTATGGTTGTTACCTATGTTGGCTTCGTCGCTGGATGGACAAAAACATTGTTTGGAGCGGAACAGTTGTTCCTCGCTGGAGCGGCAGCGGCATGTGTCGTCACTTATTTCACATTTTTACCCAGTTTTATATTCATTTTGGCAGGTGGTCCTTTAATCGAATCTACACATGGCAATTTGAAATTTACCGCACCGCTAACTGGCATTACTGCCGCAGTAGTTGGCGTGATCTTGAATTTAGCGGTGTTTTTTGCGTATCACGTTTTTTGGCCGCAAGGTTTTAGTGAACATTTTGACGGGGTTTCTTTTTTGATTAGCCTTGTTTCGGTGTTTGCGTTGTTTCGTTACAAAATTGGCGTTATTCCAGTTATCGCTGCTGGCGGTGCAACTGGACTATTATTCTTGTTTCTTAAATCTTGGCTGGTTCAATTTGGAGTTTTCTTATGAAGTCGATACGTTGGTCTCAGATAAGTATTATTGTTTTGGGTGTTTGGGTTTCTGGACAATCTGTTGCACAACCAGAAGCTAATACATTGGATACGGTCAAAATAGAACAATTCACTGGTGTCAAAGGAAAGTTAGATACGGCAGAGTCTGTGTTTAAGGTTAGCCAACCCCGCACTGACCTAAATGTTATTGTCGCAGGTGTCAAAATAACACCACAAATGGGATTGACCTCTTGGGCAGGATTTCAAGCGGTTGGCGATCAAGTCATGGTAATGGGCGATATAGTGTTGCTAGAAGATCAGATTAATCCAGTGATGAGTGTAGCCTTGAATAACGGTCTGGAAGTCACCGCCTTGCACAACCACTTTCTTTGGGATACGCCAAAAATTATGTTCATGCACATCGGTGGCATGGGCAATCTGGAGGTACTCGCTACAGGTGTCGGCAAGGTATTTGCTAAAGTTCAGGAAACTAATAGTGACAAAAAACTATTGCCTCCAGTTAGTTTTAATGCAGCCAAAACATCACTTGATCCTAAATTAATTGAAATTATCATCGGTACATCTGTTGAAAAAACAGGCGAGATTTATAAAGCGACACTGGGGCGAACAACCCAAATGAATGGTCACAGCGCGGGTAAAACAATGGGGGTCAATACTTGGGCGGCATTCGCTGGTAGCAACGAACAAGCTATCGTTGAGGGAGATTTTGCGATGTTAGAATCCGAACTTCAGAATGTATTGAAAGCCTTGCGAAACGCAGACATCAACATTACCAGCATTCATCATCACATGGTGAATGAAACACCAAAGATAGTTTTTTTGCACTATTGGGGGGCTGGTTCTGTCAATAATTTGGCGAAGGCTATCAAAACTGCGCTTGATACTCAGGTAAAGTCATAGAAACAAAAACTATAGCCGTTTAAACAAACGATACCTGTAACAGCTTGCCTTTGAAAATAGTCATGCTTGCAAGCTTTGGTTGGATGTTACTCATTTGCGCAGGAATTCTTACTTTTCTATGCAGTCTCATGAGCCGCTTGCCTTAATGCTTCCGCTGCCCACTGGTTGAGACTTTTACCAGCGGCAATTGCGGCTCTTGACACGGCGGCATGAGTATCAGGCGTTGTTCGCAATACAAACTTGCCAGAATAGGATTTAAACGGCTCTACGCCATCTTCTTGGCAGGCTTCTAAAAATACTTTTAAAGAAATCGCGCCTTCTCGTTTTAAGCCATCTGCATCGGTGGCATAAAAATCAGCTCCGCCGTTAAGCCCGACAAATTCACCTCGAAACATATCAATATCCGAATCGTAGCTAATCACGGCATTAACGCCGTTAATGGTCATTGTATTAATCATGAGTTACTCCGTTGTCACTAAGCCAATCGCGTAGGTTAGCTGTAATTTCTTGATTTCATAATCGGAATTTCTTGCACTTATCGGCCATTTTCATCTCAGATTAACTGACTCTATAAATTCACTTTTTCTCACATTAACTGCACCTGACTTTAAATCTGCTCACATTAAGTGATTTTATCGGGTGGAATTTCTCACATTATTTGATTCTATCCGGCACTGTAAAAATGAAGTTTTTGGGCAAAATCCATATTAAAAACGTTCGTTTTTACTTACTGCTTTCGTTAAAGAAAAACACTGTATTTTCGATCTTATTTTGGTTATTATAAAGACCGTTTTAGGGTTTACTTTGCCCTTAATGATTTTAAAGGTGTTTTGGTAAGATGATGACACAAACTATTGGTTATCTACGGGTATCAACAGCGGATCAGGATTTAGAGAAAAACAAAGCCGATATTTTGATGCTGGCCAACCACCATAATCTGGGTCAGGTTAAATTCTTTGAAGAAAAAGTTTCTGGTAAAATTTCTTGGCATAAACGCAAAATTGCCCAGCTCATTGACGAGCTCAAAAAAGGCGATAGCCTGATCGTTAGTGAAATGTCCAGATTAGGACGAAGTATGCTGGAATGTATGGAAATATTGTCGATTGCGATGGAACGAGGCATCCATGTCTATTCGGTGAAAGGCAATTGGCGGCTTGACCAAAGCATCCAGAGCAAAATCATTGCGATGGCGTTTTCGATGGCCGCTGAAATCGAACGGGATTTGATCTCGCAGCGCACAAAAGAAGCCCTACGCGCAAAGAAAGCGTCTGGTATGTCGCTAGGCCGCCCCAAAGGACCGGGCAAGAGCAAGCTTGATCCGTTTCGCCCGGAAATCGAAGCCTTGCTTGCCAATGGTTCGACCCAGTTTTTTATCGCCGAACGCTATGGCACTACGCCTGCCAATTTGCGCAACTGGATGAGCAAACACGGCATCACCCGGCCTAAACAGGAAAAGGGTCGTGCCGCGTAAACGTCTCCCTTTTGAGGTGTTGATAGCACTTCAAAACCAATTGGATGGGTTGTCACCACGAAACTCCAAACGCAAACAACTCATTGAGGAAACCTGCGAATCGTTTGGGGTTTCGACATCAACAGTTCGCCGGTTATTACGAAACCACCAGCTGCCTTATTTAGCACTGCGCAGCGATTACAATCAACCCAGATGTATTCCCGAAGCAGACATGCGGCGTTATTGCGAATTGATTGCCGCGCTAAAACTTCGGACGACCAACAAAAAAGGACGGCATTTATCCACCAGAGCATGTATCGACCTGTTGGCCAAACATGGCATTGAAACATCAGAAGGACTCATCAAGGTTGAACCCGGGCTACTCAAACTAAGCACTCTCAGCCGTTATTTAAAACAATGGGGCTATGACAACCGCACCTTGGCCACCGAGCCGCCCTGGACACACTTCCAGGCCATTCACAGTAACGAATGCTGGCAATTTGATTTCTCGCACTCAGATTTCAAAAAACCGACTTTTATAGACCAAGAATCAAAAAGTGATTCACATTATTTGGGCTTGGCCGGTGTTACCGATGACCGGAGTGGATTTTGTTACCAAGAATATCATCTGGTTAAAGGCGAAGATGTGATGAGTGCGCTGCTGTTCCTGTTTAATGCGATGTCCCCCAAGAATGATAAAAACTGTCCATTCCAGGGTATCCCCGCAGTTATTTACATGGATGCCGGCCCGATTTCAAAAAGCAGCGTATTTCTATGGGTCATGAAGCAACTTGGCGTTGAAGTGAGGGTGCATATGCCAAGAGGCAGTGATGGTCGCCGCACTACCGCACGCTCAAAGGGCAAGGTTGAACGCTCGTTTCTGACCATTAAATCCTCCCTGGAAACCCTGTACCACCTCCAGCAACCGGAATCACTGGAAGAAGCCAACGCCTGGTTACGGAAGTATTTACAGGAATATAACGCGATGGATCATCGGCATGAAGATCATTCCCGATTGGACGATTGGCTGCTTAACCTGCCGCCGCAAGGTTTCCGGGAAATGTGCAGCTGGGAGCGTTTTCGTACCTTTGCCCGCGAACCTGAACAGCGCAAAGCCGACAGTAACGGCTGTATCGGTATTGACGGTATCCGCTATCAATTGAGCCATGAGATGGCAGGGCAAGAAGTCACTCTGCTCTGGGGACTGTTCGATAACGAATTATTTGTCGAGTTCAAGAACGCAAAACACGGGCCATTTTATCCCGAAGAAGGACCTATCCCCTTCGGCAAGTTTCGTAAGCATAAAAAGAGCAGTGTTGAAATCAAAGCTGACCGAATCGGGCAACTGGCCAAAGCCATCAGCCTACCGCGTTCCGCATTATCCGGCAGCAAAAGCAGTGATCAAGTCCTGTTGACCCAAGCCAATATACTGCACCTTAAAAAACCGAATTCCACACCATTTGAGGATAACCCTTTCCTGCAAACAGCCACGTTTAAAAACAAGCTGGATGCGAAAACTGCCATTGCCGACTATCTGGGCAAACCGTTGTCCCGATTGACCGATCTGCAAATGACAACAATCAATACGATCCTCGATGAATCGCTGGATAAGAAAGCAGTGCTGGAAAAAGTTCGTGCGTATTTTACTTTAAGCTCGGTTGAGCATTCAGGAGGCAACTAATGTATGGTGAAATGATGCAATACTATGGCTTAGTGAAGGACTTCGATAAAACAGATTACTTTGAGACGGAAGCGTTTAAAGGTGTATTGGCCAGTCTTGAAATCGCGGTCTTGTCAGGGGGAATAATCGCCCTGACCGGCATTGTCGGAGTCGGTAAAACGACCATTATCAGGCATTTCCAGGATAGCCTGAAAAAGAAGAATCAAGTGATTGTTGCCAAATCTCTGGCAACCGACAAACCTCGCGTCAATATCAACACCTTATATGCGGCGTTGTTTGCCGACTTGCCGACGGCAAAAGAATTTAAGGTGCCAACCCAAGCCGAAATCAGGGAAAGGAAACTTCAGGAATTAATCCGTAAAATTAACAAACCGGTCGCCTTCTTCATAGATGGTGCCCACGATCTCCATTGGCGGACGTTAATTGGCTTAAAACAACTGATAGAAACAATAGAGGATGCTAAAGGTACATTGACCATTATCATGGTGGGTCACCCGAAACTGGGTAATGACCTCAACAGGCCGGCAATGGAAGAAATCGGTGCCCGGGCCAAACTGTTTAGTCTGGACAGTTGGGGACAACAGAAACAGCGGTATATCGAATGGGTATTGGAGCAATGCAGCAAGCCTAAAACACCAATTCATGACATCGTTGCACCGGATGCCATTAATCTCTTAGCGGAACGATTAATTACCCCATTACAAATTTGCCATTACCTGACACTCGCTTTAATAAAGGGAGCAACCACAGGAACAAAACCTGTCGATGCCGAGATTATAGAAGCCGTGTTATCGCCAGATTTAAATACCCTGGAACCTAAATTAGCTCGGCAGGGCTACAACACAACGGCTTTATGCGAACATTTGAATGTCAGGAAAAGTGAAATCCGGGCTTATTTCAATGGGCAATTGCCAGCGGCCAGGATGGATGAGTTCAATAAAGAAATTCATAAACTCGGGGTTTTATAAAATTAGACCGACCCAACCTCCGACTTTTTGGCATACGATAGAATCAAATAATGTGGGAAATTTCACCTGATAAAATCAATTAATGTGAGCAGATTTAAAGTCAGGTGCAGTTAATGTGAGAAAAAGTGAATTTATAGAGTCAGTTAATCTGAGATGAAAATGGCCGATAAGTGCAAGAAATTCCGATTATGAAATCAAGAAATTACCATTAAGTGCCACCTCAGATACAGGCCTGCCTCGCTGTGAATTACCCTATTTTGATTAAGAAGTTGAGAAAAGTCGGTTCATTCAGATCAAAATAGTTGATTTTATGATGCTTACGATAGGTTTGTCATATAGCTATTAGAATGGCACATCTTTATTTTTTTGACTTTAGGAAGGTGAACTAATGAGCGCAAGCCTTTTGTTGATGTGTCTGAACAAATAATATAATTAATCAGGCTCGTTTGTAAAATACTAACTGCCTATGAAAACATAGGGTTTACCTATGGATTAAAATTGCAAGCAAGTTCTTAATTTCAGTGTTTTTCTGGTTCTGTGGATAATAAATCGCATATATCTGGCGGCTGATTTCGGGATTGCTCAAGTAACGGCAACGCACGTCATCGCCGTTTGCAGGCAGGCTGTACTCCGGCATCAGCGCAACACCCATGCCAGCGCGCACCAAGTTGACGATCCAATCCTCACTATTGCTGCGGTACGCGGCGTAGAGGTTGACTTCCTGGTCTTGGCAGATTGCCCGCAGGGTATCCCTAAGTTCGCAGTTCAAGCGATCCAAATAAGGCTCGGACTGGATTTCTTTGAGGTCGATTTTGCCCAAGTGATTGAAGCGGTGCTTGCTGTTAAACGCAACCACGTACTTTTCGGTATACAGCAAGGTCGATTGGTAGGGCGAACCCAGCAATTGCACAGGGGCACTAATCACCAAATCCAGCAATTCCGATTCCAGTTGCTGCAATAATACCGTTTCACAGTCGACGATCAATTCAAATTCAATATGGGGAAACTCATGCTGGTAATGGGCAAATATCGGGCTTAAGCGTTGTGCACCTATCGTTGCCATCA
>Ga0208115_1000216_pt1 | contig 14123 bp, 10 predicted proteins | sample LakWasMeta4_LOW4_2_FD_183856 | JGI IMG/M metagenome (GOLD analysis project Ga0208115, IMG submission 183856) | Freshwater sediment methanotrophic microbial communities from Lake Washington under simulated oxygen tension - Sediment Metagenome... | ecosystem: Environmental > Aquatic > Freshwater >...
GCTATGAAATCGCCGACTTGTACGGCGTAGCCATTGCCGCCACCTCGATGCTTTCGATGGCAGGCGTGATCGTGGCACTCGATGCCTACGGCCCGATTACCGATAACGCCGGCGGTATCGCCGAAATGAGCGAACTCGGTCCGGAAATTCGCAAAATCACCGATGCACTGGATGCCGTGGGTAACACCACCAAAGCCGTGACCAAAGGTTATGCGATTGGTTCGGCCGGCTTGGCGGCATTGGTGCTGTTTGCCGATTACTCGCACAAGCTCAACGAAAAATTCGGCGTCGATGCCGTCAATTTCTCGCTGGATAACAAAGACGTCGTCATCGGCCTGTTAATCGGCGGCATGATTCCCTATCTGTTCGGTGCATTCGCCATGCAGGCCGTGGGGCGTGCAGCCAGTGCAGTGGTGGAAGAAGTTCGCCGCCAGTTCCGCGACATCAAAGGCATCATGGAAGGTACCGGCAAGCCGGAATATGACAAAGCCGTGGATTTGCTGACCAAAGCGGCCATCCGCGAAATGATCATTCCATCGATGCTGCCCCTGTTCATTCCGATCATCGTCGGTATGACTTTGGGTGCAGATGCACTCGGCGGCCTGTTGATGGGCACCATCGTGACCGGCTTGTTTGTCGCGATCTCGATGTGCACCGGCGGCGGTGCTTGGGACAATGCAAAAAAATACATTGAAGAAGGCCATCACGGCGGCAAAGGTTCCGAAGCCCACAAAGCTGCCGTTACCGGCGATACCGTTGGCGACCCGTACAAAGATACTGCAGGTCCCGCCATCAACCCGCTAATCAAGATCATCAACATCGTTGCCTTGCTGCTGGTACCGATGCTGACGACACTCTGATGTTTCAAGACTGAATAAAAAAGCCCCGCTTCGGCGGGGCTTTTTTTGTCTCGTGAAAATTGACGCAAATTTTTATGCGACTTCCGACAACTCCAGCAAGGCAATCATCGCATCGCGCAATTGCGTGTGCAGCGGTGCAAGATACAGATCCGAATTGTCTTGAGTCATTTTCGATGGATCGAGATGTTCGAGCATGTGGCAAGTCGCGGCCAACTGGCCCGCACCCAGTGCCAGACAGGCGGATCGCAAATAATGCGAATGCTGGTTTAGCGCGGTGGAATCCGCTGCGGCAAACGCCGCTTCGATTTTCTTCACGCGGATAGGCGCTTCCGTCGCGAACATGCGTACGAAATCTCTAAACGACCCTGGTCTTTGTTTATCCAAAGTCCTCAGCAACTCAATCGCATCAGGGTCAAGCACGGCATCTGTTCGCATATTGTCTCCTTCCCGTTCAGCAATCTAGCCCGCATTCGTTAAAAAGGGAACCGCCCGACAAATATAGGCTTTTCAATGCCGACTTGCACCAATCGTATCTATTTCCAGCATCGGAAAGCCCAGCGGGTACGTTCCGGAAAGAGTGATTGCTCGGCGCTTTTGCCGTATCCTGCGCGCATTGAAAACCGCAGGAAACCCCGATGCCCCTAGATTTAGTGCCTACCGGCAAAGACGTGCCCAACGAAGTGAATGTCATTATCGAAATCCCGAAGGATTCCGAGCCGGTTAAATATGAAGTAGATAAAGCCAGCGGCGCAATTTTTGTCGATCGTGTGCTCACCACCCCCATGCGCTATCCCTGCAACTACGGCTACGTGCCCCACACGCTTTCCGATGACGGCGATCCGGTCGATGTGTTGGTCGTGATGCCGGTCCCGTTGATTCCCGGTTCCGTCATTCGCGTACGCCCGGTCGGTGTATTGCTGATGACCGATGAAGCCGGCGGCGATGAAAAAATTATTGCCGTACCGGTAAGCAAGGTCTTTCCCGGTTACGACCATGTTAGCAATGCCGACGATTTGGGCGAGTTGGCCCTGGCGCGCATTGGCCATTTTTTTGAACATTACAAAGATCTGGAAAAGGGAAAATGGGTCAAGATCAACGGCTGGGGCGATGCCGCCAAAGCCAAGGAACTCATCCTCGAATCGGTTGAGCGCTACAACTCGGTGCCGGAAAAGCCCCTGTTCTAATCTCATGTTCGCATCAATAAAAAAGGCCGCATTGCGGCCTTTTTTATTGGATCATTTCCTCGCGGCCTCAAACGCCAGCACGCTTTTTCCCAGCGCGGCCAGAAACGGCAGACCGGTTTCCTCGTAATCGTATTTGTCGTCGTTGTAAATGCCATCCGGATTGCAATGGATGACCGCCGACAGGAAACATTCGCTGCCGGAATTCTTGTCCACCAGGTAACTCGAATCGGACAGATACCCATAGGCTTCGCCGATTTTCCCGTACGCGCGGTAGCCCTCCGGAGCATTTTCCCGGCTCGTGCCCAGCACGAAATATTTCGCATAGGCATCGTAATATTCCGGCGCCGGATATACCGGATTGGTCGATTCGCGCGGATAGCGGCCCATCTCTTTCAGGATGTCTTCGCGCCAACCGGCCGGGATTTTCCAGCGCTGCGATTCGTTTACGGCTTCAGGGCAGATAAACGCGACCACCATCTGGTGCAATTCTGCGAGAGGCATGAAATTACCAAACGAAAAATCATGCTTGCCGGTAATAAGCACGCCATCGTCTTCCAGAAAGCCCTCACCTTTCAGGGCCTTGCCGAACGGGAACGCACGCTTTTTCGCGACTCTCGGCGCAATGCCCGCCAGCGGTTTGCCTTCGGCATCCAGAATCTGCACCGAGCCGGTTCTGCGATTCGCCTCGACATCGCGAGATCCAAGCCGCGAAATCGCCCGCGTATTCGGATAACCCAGCGCTTTCAGGCGCGCATGTATCTTCTCAGGACCGAGCAATTCATAGAAACGGTTATACGGAATATTGTCACTAACCGTAAAGGTGCGGCACAAACTGCGACGCAGCGATTCGCTCAGCGGCTCGGTGGCATCCCATATCCCGGTTTCGGGCGGCTGCCGCAGCATTATCGCGCTTTCGAGATCGCCGCCGACACGGGCGACTTCTTCGCAGGCCAACAATGCCATCGGCAACTTGATCGTGCTGGCCGGAAAAAACCAGCGCTTTGGTGCGTGATGAAAAGCGTGATGCTCGAGCTTTATCCCGCCCGCTTCATCGCGATTGATCTGCGTATACAGAATCTGAATTTCGCGGCCCGTATCCAGCAAAAGCCGGCGCTGTGAATCGCCGAGATTTTCGAATATCGGCGACCATGAAAAACCATCTCTCGCAAAATTCAATTTCGTCCAAGCCGGCATCGCCGACACGGCGCCGCCAGCGGCGATCGCTGCGCACAGTAAGCGCCGTTGCGGATCCATCGAACTCATTCGGGCCGGTCTCATTCAGGCTTGTAGACTTCCGCGCCCTGCTCCAAAAACTCTTTCGACTTCTCGGCCATGCCTTTTTCCAATGCTTCGGCGGCTTCCAGATCCTGCGCGTCGGCGTAATCGCGCACGTCCTGGGTGATTTTCATCGAGCAGAAATGCGGTCCGCACATCGAACAGAAGTGCGCAACCTTATGCGCTTCCTTCGGCATGGTTTCGTCGTGGTATTCGCGGGCACGGTCTGGATCGAGGCCCAGATTGAACTGGTCTTCCCAGCGAAATTCAAAACGCGCTTTCGACAAGGCGTTATCGCGTGCCTGCGCACCCGGATGACCTTTCGCCAAGTCGGCCGCGTGTGCGGCGATTTTGTAGGCCATTAAACCTTCGCGCACATCGTTCTTGTTCGGCAGACCCAAATGTTCTTTCGGCGTGACGTAGCAAAGCATCGCGGTACCGTACCAGCCGATCATCGCAGCACCAATCGCGCTGGTAATGTGATCGTAGCCCGGCGCGATATCGGTCGTTAAAGGACCAAGCGTATAAAACGGCGCTTCGCCGCATTCACGCAATTGCTTGTCCATGTTCTCCTTGATCAATTGCATCGGCACATGGCCGGGGCCTTCGATCATGGTTTGCACATCGTGTTTCCACGCGATTTTCGTCAGCTCGCCGAGGGTTTCCAGTTCACCGAATTGCGCGGCATCGTTGGCATCGGCAATCGAGCCCGGACGCAACCCGTCACCGAGCGAGAAACTGACGTCATAGGCTTTCATGATTTCGCAGATGTCTTCGAAATGCGTGTACAGAAAATTTTCCTTGTGATGCGACAGGCACCATTTCGCCATGATCGAACCGCCGCGCGAGACAATGCCGGTCACTCGCTTCGCCGTCAGCGGCACATAGCGCAGCAATACGCCGGCATGGATCGTGAAGTAATCGACGCCCTGCTCGGCTTGCTCGATCAAGGTGTCGCGGAATAATTCCCAGGTCAGTTCTTCGGCACGACCATCGACTTTTTCCAGCGCCTGATAAATCGGCACGGTGCCGATTGGCACCGGCGAATTGCGGATGATCCATTCGCGGGTTTCATGGATATGCTTGCCGGTGGATAGATCCATCACGGTGTCACCGCCCCAACGCATCGACCAGACCAGCTTTTCCACTTCTTCGGCGATGCCGGAACTGACGGCCGAGTTGCCGATATTGGCATTGATCTTGACCAGGAAGTTGCGGCCGATGATCATCGGTTCGATTTCCGGGTGATTGATATTGGCCGGAATAATCGCGCGGCCACAGGCGACTTCCGAACGCACGAATTCCGGCGTTATCAGTTTCGGCAAGTTCGCACCGAAATGTTCGCCCGCATGTTGCTTCAATAAATGCTCTTCGCGGATTGCCTGGATGTTCTGGTTTTCGCGGATCGCGATGAATTCCATTTCAGGCGTAATGATGCCGCGACGCGCGTAGTGCATTTGCGAGACGTTCATGCCGGCTTTCGCCTTGCGCGGCAGCGGACGATTGCCGAAGCGCACCGCATTCAATTTGGCATCGTGCTCGCGGGCGCGACCGAACTCCGAACTCAAGCCCGACAATAATTCGGTATCGTTTCTTTCTTCGATCCATTTCGCACGCAACGGGCTCAAACCCTGCGCCAGGTCGATCGACACATTCGGATCGGTGTAGGGTCCGGAATTGTCGTAGACGCAGAATGGCGCATTCTTCTCGACACCGACAATCTTGCGGGTATCGGTCAATTCGATTTCGCGCATCGGTACGCGTATGTCGTCACGCGAGCCCTGCACATAGATTTTCTTCGAGCCGGTGAATGGCTTGGTCACGGATTCGGAAAGTTCCTGCGCCTGGCGCAAGAGTTCGCTGGGTAAAGCATTCATAGCATCGTCCTTTGAGTGATCATCGAAACGGCGATGCCAGAAAAACCCATGGGTGGGTCAGACTTGCGAGCTTCCCTACACCGGCATTAACCGGATCAGGTTCAAAGGGTATTTCTCAGCCTTGTTAAGGCACCCCCGCTTCAGGCGCTATTTCAACATGAAGGGACGGCCCATGCCAGTGTTGGGCCTTAGTCGAATTCGTTCAGGCGCTTCAACGCCAGCGCCCACAGGGTATTGCGGTGGGCACTGCGGAAGAAATTGAAGTGGCCAATAAACGGAATGCCGTGTTCCTTTGGCTCGATGACTTCAATTGCGCGGGTTTTGGCGTTCGGATAACGATCATGAACCGCCTTCACGGCAGCGGGCGTTCCCCAGTTGTCGTCGGCGATCTGGAATAAATGCAGATGACCGAGAAACCGATTGGCGTGTTCGGTGGCGTTGATGCGTGGCTCGTCAAAGATAAAACCGGGCTTTTTCGCCCAGTGCGCGAAATCGAGTCCGAGCGCGGCGGAGGTGTCGGCTTTCATGCCGGCCCAGCCCGGCCAATAGCCATAGAGTTTGATGGTCAACGGTGCAATCAAATACCAGGCCATGAAATGCAGATAGCGCGCCGGCCTTGCCATCAGGCGCCAATACCCCGACAAGGCGGCCACGGTTATCAGGCCATCGATCTTGTTGCTGATTTTCGTCAGTGCCGGCATCCAGCCACCGACGCTGTGACCGACGATGAATAATTTTTGCTCCGGAAATTTTTCCAGCATCGCATCCACGACGGCAGGGTAATCATGTTCGGCATAGGCTAGAAAACCGACATCGCGATACTCGCGGATATCGCGGGTTTTCGATTGGCCTACACCGCGAAAATCAAAACTCATGACATCGAAACCGGCTTCGGCCAGATACTGGCAAAAGCCCGTGTAGTAGGTTTGCGATACGGCTGCGGCGGGACCGACGATGACGCTGCGATTTAATTTTGTTTCGGCATTGGCCGGGAAAAAAGTAGCGGCAACGCTGTCGTTTTCCTGGACGATAATTTCGAGTTGCTGCATGAGGTTTCCTTGCATATCTCTGTCGGGCCCAAGGGCCCTCCTACAACATCAATTAAAATCGCGTTCCGAATCTGCCTGTGACAAGGGGGAGGGAGCCAGGCAGGCAGACTCGGTCGCGAAAACCGTTTATGTGTATTGCTTCATGTCCGGTGATGGCACCTTGAACCAGGCGGCGTACAAGGCAGGCAGGAACAGCAAGGTCAATGCTGTCGCGACCAGCAAACCACCCATGATGGCGGTGGCCATCGGACCAAAGAACACGCTGCGTGAAAGCGGGATCATTGCCAATATCGCGGCAAGCGCAGTCAGGACAATCGGACGGAAACGTCGCACGGTGGCGTCGATCACGGCATCTGTCGGTGAACTGCCATGCAAGATATCCTGATCGATCTGGTCTACCAGAATCACCGAGTTGCGCATGATCATTCCCGACAACGCGATCGTGCCCAGCATCGCCACGAAACCGAACGGCACCTGGAAGATCAGCAAAAACAGCGTCACACCGATGAAGCCCGGAGGCGCGGTCAACAAGACCATGAACGTACGGCGGAAACTTTTCAGCTGAATCATCAGCAAGGTGAATACGACCAGTAAAAACAATGGCGCACCTGCTGCCACCGACTTGGAGCCTTTGCCGGAGTCTTCGACCGTACCGCCGGTTTCCAGCAGATAACCCACGGGAAGGTTGGCGCGTATGGATGCAAGCGTTGGCAGGATTTGCGCCGTCGCTTCGGGTGGCGTGATGTTCTTGTAGATATCACCACGCACGGTCACGGTTGGCAGTCGATTGCGATGCCAGATAATGCCTTCTTCAAAGCCATATTCCAGCGTGCCGATCTGCGACAGCGGAATGGCGCGTCCGTTGCTGGTAGGAATGGCCAGACTTCCCAGCATCGACAGACTTTCGCGTTCCTGATTCGGCCCGCGCAAGGCGATTTCGATCAACTCGTTGCCCTGGCGGAAAGTGCTGATATGAGTACCCGACAGAGAACCGCGCAGGAACAAGGCGACCTGCGACGAGCTTACGCCGAGTGCGCGTGCGCGCTCCTGGTCGATTTTGATGCGTACCACTTTGCTCGGCTCGTCCCAGTCAAGGTGTACGTTATCGACATTCGGATTGGCACGCACTTTTTCCGCTACCTGTTTTGCCAACTCGCGGACTTTATCAATGTGTTCGCCCGACACCCGGAATTGAATCGGGTAACCGACCGGGGGACCGTTTTCGAGACGGCTGATGCGAGCCTGCACATCGGAAAAATCGGTCTTGAATTTTTCGATCAGCCATTTCCTGACCTGTTCGCGCTCGGCATTACTTTTTGTCGTCAATACGTACTGTGCGAAATTGGCCTGCGGCAATTTTTGATCCAACGGCAAGTAGAAACGTGGCGAACCGGTACCGACATAACCCACGAAATTATCCAGCTCACTGCGATCCTTGATCATTTTTTCAAAGCGCTTGGCTACCACTTCCGTGGCTTGCAGCGATGCGCCTTCGGCCAATTCCAGATCCACCATCAGTTCCAGTCGGGTCGAAGACGGGAAGAATTGCTGGGGCACGTACTTGAACAGGAAAACCGATCCCACGGTGGCAAGAAAAGTCACCAGGATCACGCTCTTGCGATAATTCACACACCACGCCACCAGGCGGCGGAATTTTTTGTAGAACTTCGTATCGTAAACTTCGTGATGGCTTTGCCCATGTGCAAGCGGTTTGGGATCGGCCAGCAGGCGATCGCCAAGGTAGGGAATAAAAATAACCGCCACGATCCAACTAAGAATCAAGGCAATCGTTACGACCTGGAATATCGAGCGTGTGTATTCGCCGGTACCCGATTGAGCAGTGGCAATCGGTAAAAACCCCGCTGCCGTTATCAGCGTGCCGGTCAGCATCGGGAATGCGGTACTGGTATAGGCAAAACTGGCCGCCTTGAAGCGATCGAGCCCCTGCTCCATTTTCACTGCCATCATTTCGACGGCAATAATCGCATCGTCTACCAACAGTCCCAAAGAGAGAATCAATGCGCCCAATGAAATCTTGTGCAGGCCGATGCCGAAATACGCCATCGCGGCAAATGTCATTGCCAGTACCAGCGGAATGGAAAGTGCAACGACGGCACCGGCGCGTTTTCCGAGCGAGAAAAAACTGACCGCGAGCACGATGATGACGGCTTCGGCCAGGGATCGGACGAAGTCGCCGACCGAACTGGAAACAGCTGCGGGTTGATCGGATACTTTTCGCAGCTCCATGCCAACCGGCAGACTTTCTTTCAGCCGATCAAAGTCGGCATCGAGATTTTTCCCGAGCGCGACAATATCCCCACCCGGTCGCATCGAGACCGCAATGCCGATGGCGTTTTCCCCCATGAAACGCATGCGGGGTTGCGCCGGATCGGTGAAGCCGCGTTTGACTTCGGCCACATCACTCAGACGCAGGCTTCTGTCGCCGACGCGGATCGGGAAATTCTTGATTTGTTCGACGCTGTCGAATGCGCCGTCGACGCGCAATTGCACGCGGTCGCTACCGGTTTCGAAAAATGCCGTCGGCGTTACCGCATTTTGCTGGTCGATCGCTTCCTGCACCTTGGTCATCGGAATGCCGAGCGTCGCCAATTTGGTATTGGATAATTCAATCCAGATTTTTTCGTCCTGCAAGCCAAGCAAGTCGACTTTGTTGACGTCCGGGACGCGATGCAATTCCAGCTCGATGCGTTCCGCATAATTTTTCAGCGTGGCGTAATCGAATCCGTCGCCAGACAAGGCATAAATGTTGCCAAAAGTGTCGCCGAATTCGTCATTGAAAAAAGGTCCGACCACGCCTTCCGGCAACAGCGGCTTTATATCGCCGGTTTTCTTCCTGACCTGGTAAAACAGTTCGGGCAACTTGTCGGAAAACATCGAATCCCTGGCCATGAACATCACCAGCGATTCGCCTGGGCGAGAATACGAACGGATAAATTCGTAACTGCCGGTTTCCATCAATTTTTTTTCGATGCGATCGGTCACCTGCATCGACACTTCTTCCGCCGTTGCACCCGGCCACATGGTACGAACCACCATGATCTTGAAGGTGAATGGCGGATCTTCCGATTGGCCAAGCCGCTGGTAACTCACGATTCCCGCGATGGCGAGAACGATCATCATGAAGAGCACCAAGGTACGGTTATTCAGCGCCCAGGCGGATAAGTTGAAGTTTGAGGCCATGATCAGTTAGCCGTCTTGCTGGAAGCCAGCGCATTGAATGCTGCGGCAACTTCACGGTTGTTGTTGTCTACCGCTCGCACGGCCTGGCCCTCACGCAGCAAATGCACGCCGGCAATCACTACCCAATCCGTTGTTTCGACGCCCGATAGTATCGGCACGCTGGTTTCGCCATAAGCACCGATTTGTACCGGCACCAAATGTACTTGCTGCTCGCGACCGGCTTTTTCCGCAAAGGCCTTTTTTGCCTCTTCGTCCAGCGCGGCATCGGCCGGCGGTGCCAGTTTTCTCAGCACCCATACGGCGGGCTTGCCATTGAGCGAATGAATGGCCGACAAGGGCAAACTCATCTTGCTGTCGGTTTCGTCCTGGACATAGACGCGTGCGCTCTGGCCGACTTCGGCCTTTACGCCATCCGCCTTGAAACTCACTTTGGCTGCGAAGGTGCGAGCCAATGGATCGGCGGAAGGGGAAATTTCACGCAGCGTGGCCGGAAATATCTTTCCGGGCGCCGACCACAACTCGACAGCCATTTTTCGACCCGGCTGGAATTGCGAGACGAATTGCTCGGAAACACTGATCGAAATTTCGCGTGGCCCGTTGGTGGCCAGCACGAATATGGTTTGGCCTGCGGCAACCACTTGCCCGGCTTCGGCCATACGTTGCGCAATCACGCCGTCCTTCGGCGCCCGCAAAATGGCATAGCCAGTCTGGTTGGCCGATACATTCGCATTGGCGCGAGCCTGTTTAACCCGTGCTGCAGCTGCTTGATACGAAGACAAACGCGTTTCGTAAAGTGAGCGACTGACCACTTGTTTGTCCACCAGGGCTTTGTAGCGCTCCAGTTCGGATTTGGCCAAGGCGAGATCCGACTGCGCCGAGGCAAGAGCCGCCTGTGCGGACTGGGACTGAAGCGAGACGTCGCTGGCATCGAGTTGCGCCAATGCCTGCCCGGCTTTCACTGCGGTGCCGACATCGACGAAGCGTTTGGCTATTTTGCCGCTGATCCGAAAGGCCAATTGCGGCTCCTCGAGCGCGCGAACTTCGCCGGAATAGACGCTAGCCGCGGCAATTCCTGCTCCCGGCTGAACAACCAGTGCCGGACGTGCCGGTTCGGCAAGAGGCTCGTCCTTGCAGGCTGACAGCAGAAATACGGAGGAAAAAAGAAGGATGCCGCCAGCCATTTGATGCAATTTCATAGGAGATCTCTATTACTAAACTTTGCGGTATAGTATATTTAGTTTACCAGTCAGTTCAATAACTATTTACACACCAGCCATATGAATCTAGTTTCCCGCCCCAATGCCCCCGGTCGTCCCAAAGACCTCGAAAAGCGTGCCGCGATTTTGGAGGCCGCCAAGAACCTGTTCCCCGCCAAAGGCTATGACGCCGTCAGCATGGACGCCATTGCGCAGGCCGCCGGGGTGTCGAAACTCACGCTTTATAGCCATTTCACCGATAAAGACACGCTGTTTGGCGCGGCGGTTGAAGAGTTTTGCGAGCATCAGCTGCCCCACAAGGCATTTGAATTGGATCCCGAACTGAGTCTGCGCGAAGCCTTGTTGCTGATTGCAAAAGGCTTTCTGGAACTGACGATGGACGAATGCGCGATCCAGCTTTTCCGCATCATGGGTGCCCAGGCAGGCCAAAATACCAAGCTCGCGGAAATATTCTTCGCGGTCGGCCCGCGCCGTACGCTGAAAGACATGGAAATGTTTTTGATCCAGCGCTGCGAATGCGGCGATCTCGATATCCCCCACCCGAGCAAAGCGGCCGAGCATTTCTTTGTGCTGCTCAAAGGCGTAAGACACATGCGCGTCATGGTGGGGGTCGCTCCACTGCCTAGCGCCGAAGAACGCCTGGCCCATGCCGAAGAAGTGGTAACGGTATTTATGCGCGCTTACGCAAAACGTGATCGTGACGCTAATTTGATGCGGTCGGGGTCACAATCATGCAGCACGTGACTCTGGTCCCGATGACTTCCGGCACTGAGTGCTGGTGTGGTAATACGGCATTATTTTCACCAGCCCCGCCGCTTCGAGCGTAAAATAACGCTCTTTGCGCATTAAGGACCTTTAGGTATGTCAGTGAATTTCGAACAAGCCCGATTTGCAATGGTAGAGCAGCAGGTTCGCCCCTGGGATGTGCTCGATCCGCGCGTGCTCGATGTTCTGCATAAACTGCAACGCGAAGACTTTGTCTCGGCCGAACACCGCAACCTTGCCTACACTGATATTGCCCTGCCCCTGGCACATGGCGAAGTCATGATGAAGCCGGTGCTGGAGGGTCGTTTGCTGCAGGCACTGGACATCAATTCACAGGACGACGTACTGGAAATCGGCACGGGTTCCGGATTTGTCACCGCCTGCCTTTCGCATCTTGCGCGTGAAGTGGTCAGTCTTGATACTCACGCCGACTTTATCGAACAGGCAAGGCAGAAATTGACGGCCGCCGGCATCCGCAATGCACGTCTGGAATGTGCCGATGCATTGACCTGGCAGAACGATCGCCAATTCGACGCCATTGCCGTCACCGCTGCCGTCGCAGAAATTCCCCAGATTTTTTCCCAATGGCTCAAGCCAAACGGTCGCATGTTCATCATTCGCGGTTACTCGCCGGCGCAGGATGCACTACGCGTCACCCATCGCGGCGAAAGTCTGCACGAAGAAAGTTTATTTGAAACCGATGTGCCGTACTTGCACGGCGCAGAACCTACACCCAGTTTTACTCTTTAATACCCAAGGGATTCATTATGCGTTTGCACCCACTCGCTTTAGCTTTACTACTGACCGGTATCAGTGCCCAGTCACAGGCCACTGATTTGCTTCAGGCCTATGACTTGGCACGCCAAAGCGATCCGCAGCTGTCAATCGCAGAAGGGCAGAAAAATGTTCAGCGCGAAGGTGTTGTGCAATCTCGCTCCGCATTATTGCCACAAATCAACGGCACCGTGGATCTGACTAAATCAGAAAGCGACGGCACATTGGGCAACGGCACGACATTCAGCAGTTCCGGCAGTAATCGCGACACCGGCATTCGACTAAGCCAAAGCATTTATGACCACAGCGATTACAAAAAGCTAAGCGCAAGCAAGAAACGGGCCGAGCAAGCCGCTGCCGATTACGACTCTGCAGACGATACGTTGACGATTCGCCTGGCTGATGCCTACTTCAATGTGCTCACGGGTATTGAAACATTAGCCTCGGCACGCGCAGAAGAGCGCTCGGTCAAGCGCCAATTGGATCAGGCCGAGAAACGACTGGAAGTTGGTCTTGCCCCGATTACCGATGTCCATGAAGCTCGCGCACGTTATGACACCTCTCGGGCCAATACCATTACACAATCGAATGCACTCGATGATGCCTATGAAGCTTTGGCTGAAATTACCGGTCAACAACTCACAAGTCTGCGTGGCTTATCCAAGGATTATCGTCCTGATATTTCAGATACCCGCACGATTGAAGACTGGGTCAAAACGGCACTTGAATCCAATCCAAGCCTGAAGTCGAAAGAATTGGCATTGGAAGCCGCAGAACAAGATGTGCGTGCTGCTCGTGCAGCCCACTATCCAACACTGGGTGCTACTGTGAACTGGGGCGATAGTGCTTTATTAAGTGGCGACTCGGGCCCTTTCTCTACGACTGCATCAAGCCGCACCAGTGTTGGCGTGCAACTGACGGTGCCTATTTTCAGCGGTTTCGCCACACAGTCCGGCATGCGTCAAGCGATCTATCGCCGCGACATTGCGACCGATCAATTAGAGCAGCAAAAACGCGCCATTACCCGAACAACACGCAGTGCGTTCCGCTCACTCGCTGCCGGTCAGGCTGAAGTCGAGGCCCGTCGATTGTCGGTTGTCTCCGCGCAAGCCGCTTATGAGGCAGGCGAAGCTGGTCTTGAAGTCGGCACCCGCACGATCGTCGATGTCTTGATTGCCCAGCAACAGCTCTATACGGCACAACGCGAATACGCTCGTGTTCGTCATGCATTTTTGGTCAATACTCTTCGTCTGCGCCAGGCAGCAGGAATTTTGGAAATAGGCGACGTTCAGAACGTGAACCGTTATTTGACCGTCGACGCCGAAGCCGCATTGATCAATAACTGATTCATGGCTTCACACAAATAAAAAAAACGGCGCCTGATGGCGCCGTTTTTTTCACTACACTATTTATTTCACGTATTGCTCTATCAAAAGCAGCGTCCGTTCAAGCGCACCGCGTTCGCGCTCAATGCGTTTGCGTCCCGCTTCGCCCGATTGCTGCGCCAGTTTTTTGTCGGACAGGCAGCGCAGAATCGCGTCAGGCAATTCTTCCGGCCGTTCTATCTGTTGAACCGCACCGACTTCCAGCAAAATCTGCGTGATGTCGACAAAATTGAAGGTATGCGGCCCGACTACCGACGGCACGCCCAAGGATGCCGGCTCCAGCAGATTATGTCCTCCGATGGCCTGGAGACTGCCGCCCACGAAAGCCACATCGGCACAGGCGTAAAACGCAAGAAGTTCACCCAAGGTGTTGACGATAAATACATCGCTGTCCTTGCCCGGCTGTTGATGGGCTCGACGATCGGTCGCCTTCCACTGTTCGTCTTCGACCAATTCAAGCACCGATTCAAAACGCTCGGGATGCCTTGGCGCCCAAAGCAATAAAGCCTCCGGAAATTCCCGGCGTATCCGCTTGT
>Ga0208115_1000217_pt1 | contig 14099 bp, 11 predicted proteins | sample LakWasMeta4_LOW4_2_FD_183856 | JGI IMG/M metagenome (GOLD analysis project Ga0208115, IMG submission 183856) | Freshwater sediment methanotrophic microbial communities from Lake Washington under simulated oxygen tension - Sediment Metagenome... | ecosystem: Environmental > Aquatic > Freshwater >...
CATCACCAGTTACCTTCAAAAAAATGGTGTAATAACAATATTATAAAAACAAAAAAACAAATGGAGAAATTAACAGATTTTGAATATAATCCAGAATTAAAAAAATTATTAATTAATTACGTATTAAGAATGTACGAAGGGGATTCGATAACAGATGATTGGCATTTATGGCAAGAATATTTGATGCTGTTAAGAGAAAACAGACTCAATGAAATCTTTGAGAACGAATGCCTGACAAATAAATTAAATGATGAAAATTATTTATGTGGAAACGATAGAGGATAAAATTAGGGTAAAGCAATTGCAGATAACTGTTGAAACTGACCAGGACCAAAAGAATAATTTGCATAAACAATTAAAAAAACTACAATTGCAGAAAGAAATTGAACAGATTAGGAAAAGGATTGAGCAATTAGGGTGATGCCCCCCGTCCTGCCCCAAAAGAAAAATTAAGAATTGGTAATTCTCGTTACCACACATTCAATAGGTAATTTTAATATTTAACAATTATGTGGGGGTATGGATAGCCAAAAAAAATATTTTTTAGAAATTTTACTAAAAGTATTGTTCCGTTTAGTACCCACATTAGCACGTTTATGCTAATGAAGTTTTTTGAAAAAAGAGTGTTTTTATAAACAAAATCATCATTTTGAATGATGGTGTGCGTGAAGTGTTTCATAAATTATAAAACCTTAGCCGGAACGGCTAGGGTTTTATTAGTTTAATACTATGCCATTAATCTTTGGATTTTTTGGGCAGTTCCTAAGGAGCATCCACCAATTTTTGAAGCTCTTCTTAGTGACTCACCTTTTTTTAGTTCTTTTACCACGGTTTTGTATTTTACAAGAACATCAGCATCGCTCATTTTAGAACCATATAAACGACCAGTGTAAGTTCCTTTTGCTTTGGCTAATTCGATGCCCTGACGTTGGCGTTCAAGCATATTGGTGCGTTCCATTTCAGCAACGTTTCCAAGAACACTCACAATCATTTTAAAGCTTGGATTTGGCTTGTTATCGATTAGCGAAAACATACCAATATTTTCCACAAATAATTTTATTGATTTTTGATTGAAGTATTCCACCATTGTAAGGATGTCGATTATTGAACGCCCCAAGCGGTCAATAGATGAAATATGGATTTCAGAAATAACACCTGCTTCGATGTCGGTTATAAGTTTGGATGCTTCTTTTCGTTCTGTGAACTTAATTGACCCCGATGTTTTGTCGATGTAGATTTTAGAAAATTCTTTGGCGTTTACTTCTTGGCGACCTGTGTTTTGTTCTTCGGTTGATACTCTAATGTATTTTACTTTTGTCATTTTGGCTTATATTTTATTACACACTAAAGATAGTGTATATTTTTAGTGTGGCAAAATAATACGCCTAAAACCCTGGTTTTTAAGCGAAAAAAGTATGTCATTTTCAAGCATAGCCTAATATTGGTATATCTGTCGATATTATAAACATTAATATTTTTTTATATTTACATTTTATAAACGTCTAAATATCTATTAATGAATTTCACATCTTCTTTTTTTGAAAATATCAAGGACAAAACAACAAACCCATTTTTCGGAACTTTAATATTTGTATGGTTAGTACGTAATTGGGATTTAGTTTACACTATATTTAATTTTGATAGTGACTGTAATCTTGAAGACAAAAAAATTTTTATTAGGAATTACTATGTAGATAAGATTGTATGGCAAGAAATAGGGTTAAATATTTTAATAGCTTTCGGATTAATGGTTTTAAGCTATGGTTTAATTGTTGTTTCCCGATTAGTAGTAAATGTAACCAATCACAATATCATTCCCCGAATGAATGAAAAGACGGTAAGTAAGTTGGTTGTAAATAAAAACAGATTTGAAACTGTTAAAAAAACTCGTGATGAATATTTTATTAAAATTCAAGATTTTGAAGAGCAAGTAATCGTATTGGAACAAAAAAATTCATTATTAAAAAAAACAAATATAGAACAAGAGTCAAAAATTAAAGAAAATAAAAAGACCCTTTCTGAAGTAAATAAAGAATTAACACTTTCAGCCAAAAAGAATAATGAAGATGATGAGGAAATATTAAAAAGCAACATAAAGATAAATGATATAAATGCTAAAATAAATGATGTTACCTCAGATTATAATGAATTGGTGGGGATAATCATAAAATATATTAATGAATTAGATATTTATACTTTTGAATCATACAATCAGGTCAATATTCCTAAAGAAATCAAAGAAGCGTACTTGATGTTAAATGGAGACTCTGTTGGTAATAAATACGGAACTCAAAGTAAGGTCAAATTATTTAATCAGCTAACAGATGTTGATAAAAGATTTTTTGATATTGCTGAACAACTAAAAATGAATATAGAGGTGAATTTTAAGGAAATTTATATTAAATATCTTATTACAATTGGATTGATTGAAATTAAACAAGATTATAAAGAAAACATAGAAATGACAATTTATACCCCTAATACAATAAAACTAACTATTTTGGGAAAACTTGTAAGTGCTACCGAAGATATTTATTTAGCCTTGAAGAAAAACGAAGTACTTAATTAAGCACAAGATTTTAATATATTTTTAGCCATACTAATTTATATTTCTATTTTATCTATTTCATTCATTATTCTACCTGTTTCATTCAATGCCACAATAATTTTTTGGTAATGCAAAATGTCTTCATAGCTTAATTCTCTTTCCTTACGGTCTTTGAGCCATTTTTGAGCGGGTTGGTAGCCACCAATGAAAAAGTTCCAAGCCAATTCGGGAACGTTGGCGAAATATTGGTTTTCGTTGATGTACACATTTCCATTTTTGTAGATGGGTTTGGTCACAATGTTGTCGCCATCTTCTGGGTATTGTGTAATATATTTTTCTACTATTTGACTTTCTAGTAAGTGGATTTGGCGAAGTTCCCCACCAAGTTTAACTAACTGCCAAAATTTCCCAGGATCCACCGGAGGTGGAATCCTTGGGAAATCTATCTTTAAAAACTCTTTATATTTTTCTCGGTACGATTGTGAATGCAACACCGCATAGATATAATCTAACAAATCAATTGGGGCGAAGCTTTGTTTAAACTCTGGACGAACATCATCACTATTGGCAAAACAAACTTCACTTTCTGTTTCTTTTTCGTTGGTGAAAGTTAATCCCAACCCTTCCGCTATTTGTTTTACAATCACGGGGTTTAGATTTGGTGTTCGTATGTTGTTGCCGTCTAAGGTTTGTTGGGTAGTGGTTTCAGGGTAGAGGTATAATGGAAAAAAAGATGTAGAGTCACCCGCTGTATCCAAAATATGTCTTTCAACGATTGAGTTTGAAAGCCAGAAATAACCTAAACTTTGTTGTCGGTTTAATCTTGTTGCAATTAGTCCAATATTTTCATGGTTAAAAAAATGTTGCATAATTTCCCATCTAGGATAACTAAAAAAACCTTTTGTTTTTTTACTATAATGACTAAATCTCATATCGAAAGGACGATAATTTACTCTTGTTATATTCCTATCTTCTTTTGATTTTATATCATCAATCGCTCTAGTAATTGTCCAATCTCTCGAGTCAACACCAAAATTATGTTTGTTTCTAATTTCATCGATGCTTAAAGATTCTAAGTCATTTAATAAATCTTGGATTTTATTTTTCTCAAAATGTATTAAAGAATTATCTCTAGCTGCGGTAAATCCAACATTGCTGATTTTAAATATATCTTTTACTGAATATCCTATTTCATATTGTGATTTAAGTTGATAATCTACTTGAGAATATTTATAGTCAGGGGCTTTAATTTCCAGTTTTTTCCAGTCCAATGATTTTAAATCATTATTGCTTAAAAAATCATATTTAAGCTCTCTTTTGCCTTGTAAATCTGAATGATAAACTTCGCCTAATTCATTTTTCTTTTTCTTACCAGTTTTCACAAAAATATTTATAGAAACGCCTTGCATAATATCAAATACATTTTGGTCAGGAGAACCATCAATACAGGTTTCATTTTTCCTTGAATTTCCATGCAAATCAAGGATGTAAATTTTATCGAAACTTTCTAATAAATGTTTTCGCATTTGGCGGTGAATATTTCCATCAATAAAACTATTGTTAGAGATATAGGCTAAAACTCCTTCGCCATTTTTATCTATAAAATGTTGTCCAAATCTTATAAACTTTATATAATCGTCTGAAAGAGGTTGTATGTTTCTTTCTTTCATATCTTTTTTGTAATCGGCAGTTAATCTCTCAATCCATTTACTTTTGTTGGTACTGCTTACACTATAAGGAGGGTTTCCCATAACCACCATTACAGGTGCATCCCGTTTTACTGCATTGGCTTGGTCGGCTTCGTCTGAAAGCCAAGAACTAAAAAGTGTTCCCGTGTCTGGATGTGCTTCTTCAAGTGAGTTGGTTAGAAAAATGCGAAAACGTTGGTCGTCTGTGGGTTTGTACCCTGTTTCAGTAAGTAACATATCCATTTTCAAATGAGCCATTGCATAACTCGCCATCAACAACTCAAAACCATTCAATCGTGGGATAAGGTCATTGGTTACATATTTACTCCAAATCCCCTGTTGCCCTTCAAATTTTTTGTGAATATGTTTCACCACTTCGGCAAGAAATGTTCCTGTTCCCGTTGCTGGGTCTAATATTTGAACTTTGTGTACTTCGTGTTCTACCTCAACTTCTTTAATCTTGGAACGTTTATCGGCTGTTGCTTTTGTAAAACCCGTTTTTTTGATTTTTATTTTACTGGTGTCAGCCAAACCTTGTGGCAAATCGAATTCAATTTTTAGAATATCATCAACGGCACGAACTATAAAATTAACCACAGGTTGTGGTGTGTACCAAACCCCACGAGCTTTTCGCAAAGCGGGATTGTATTCACCCAGAAAAGTTTCATAAAAGTGAACCACAGGGTCTTCCTGTTTGGTACTTTTACCAAAGTTTTTCATAATGGTTGCCACATCCGATGCTAGGAAAATATTAACCAATTCATCCACTATCCAAGTCAATCTAATATCAAGGTCAAATCCTGCAATATCTTGAAATAACTTGCGTAAAAATGGGTTGCTTTTAGGAATTAATTGGGAAGCTTCAATACGAGAAAAGGTTGGCAAAGTTGGGTCGTGATAACGTGCTGCAAACATTCCATAAGCTATGGTCTGAGAGTAAATGTCGGCAAATGATTTGTTATCAATGTCGTGAATTAGCATTTGTTGAAACGAAAGCATTTGCGATTTTATGGTGGAGCGTTTTCCTTCTTGGTCGTCATAATTCAAAGACTTTTCGATAACGTCTGCCATTAATTTTGCTTTGCCTGCCATCATTTGAGCCAACTTGGTTGGTGATTTGATAGTTTGCGAAATGGTCTGGGCAAAGTTTTTTATTAGGTGTATGAACTCGTCAAAGTTTTCGGGTTGTGGTACAATCACCCCATTTTCTAATTTGGCAATGGAAATTTTGGTGGTAAACACACCATCTTTATAAAAATGAAAATCCATATAATCGGTGAATACCAAATTTGATAAGCCCGATTTGTAGCGTTCAAACTGTTCTTTTAGGGTCTTACTTCCTAAATCTACTCCAATATCTTTTGCTTCAATGTAGCCCACAGGGATGTCCTTACGGGTCAATACATAATCAGGCGCACCACAAGCAACCCTTGCAGGTTCATTCGTTACCAGAACATCTGGTAGAATTGCCATAATAAGGTTTTGAAGGTCGCCACGGTAAGAATGTTCCCGTGCGTGTCCAGTTTTATATAGCGTTTCAACTTTGGTAAGATATTGTTGGATGGTCATTTTGAGGGTTCAGATTTATTTTACTAAAGTAGGATATTTTTTTCAATATTGGAGAACTTTCTTTTTTTGCAAAAAGTTGAGGTCTTAATATTATTTACATTATTTTAAAATATAAGTGGCTGCAATTCTTGCAGTTACGGATTATTCTTAGTATATTTGTAAAAATGACTCTCAAAAAGGTTAAAACAGTACTTTAAAACTGCTCTTTTTATTGTTACTACTCGAATCGCAGGGGAACAGTTAATCTAAAACTGTTTAGTCGAATAATTTACCCACTTTGTTTTCTAAAAGTGGTTCAGCAAAACAAAAAATATTTTGAAGGCATTTTTTATGCCCAGGCCTGAACTTTCATTTCTTTTTAGAATTGAGTCTTTCAAATATGCCATTTATCCAAATCAAATTATGAGGATGATTTTGGATGGTCCAATTGTGACCAAAAAATAACGATAAAATTCCACCGTCAAAATAAAACATAGGAAAAGACGACTGAGTTTAACAATGTTATCAATTACAGAATGTAAAAAAAAATTAAACAGAAACGGATTGCAATATAAAGATGAAGAAATAGAAATAATTCGGGATGTACTTTATAAGCTAGCAGAAGTTTGCAATAAAAAAATAATGATAAAAAATAATAATAAAAAATAAAATGAGAAAAATAGCAAGAGAAAAATTTCAAAATAACGAAGATAACTTTTTCAAAAGATTCATAGAAATAATAGTTGATGATGAAAGCCCTTTGGACGAAACAACAACAGTAAAAGTTTATTCAAACTTAAACGAAGATGGCTTTATATATTTTAGATTTGAAATAGAAACATTTAGAATGGTTTTATCAACGGACTATTATAGGTGTGATTACATTTTCACAGAAGGTAATAAGAATAATATTGATGAATTGGTTTCTAATATTGGGGATGTTGAGATATTTACCTTTTTCGGAGATGATATAAGTAACCCAAACAATATTTAAAATGGATACAAACGTTATACTATATCTGAGAGTAAGTACTGATGAGCAGGCAAGAGGATTTAGCCTTGATTATCAAGAAGAATCGTTAAAAAGATTTTGCCAACTGAGAAGCTATAATATTGTAGCAACTTACAGAGAAGACCATTCGGCAAAAAACTTTAAACGACCTGAATGGAATAAACTCCAATCATTTGTAAAAACCAATAAAAGAACCGTAGATAAAATTTTGTTTGCAAAGTGGGATAGATTTTCCCGAAATGTACATGAAGCATTCAACATAATTTCGCAATTTGAAAACATGGGTATTGAAGTAAATGCTGCCGAACAATGGCTTGAACCCGAAAATCCAGACAAAATAATTCTATTAAGTTTTTATTTGTCTATTGGCGAAGCCGAACGAAGAAAAATCGCCAGTCGAACAAAAGACGGTACTTATGAAGCAAAGACCCAAGGGTATTATGCAAGCAGAGCACCGTTTGGATACGACAGTCATCGAGATGGAAATAAAGCCCAGAGAGGGGTCTCCAAAGGAAAAAGGTCTTTACTGGTCCCAAATAATAATGCTCACTTTGTTACTAGGGCTTTTCGAGAAGTTGCTATGGACATTGAATCCATTGAAACAACCAGAAAAAGACTAAATAATGACGGTATGATTTTAGAAAAAAGTTCGTTTACCGAAATGCTAAAAAATTTGGTTTACGTTGGCAAAATTGTTGTGCCAGAATACAAGAAAGAACCTTCAAAGATTGTTAATGCTGTTCATGAACCATTAATTGATATGGCTACATTTAAGAAGGTACAAGAAATATTTAGCGGTAAGAGATGGCATGGTACAAAGCCATCTCATAAAAATTTAGAGTTTCCATTGCGAGATTTCCTGACCTGCAAAGTCTGTGGGGGCCAAATTACAGGCAGTGTGTCACAAGGTAGAAGTAAAAAATATGCATATTATCATTGCCGAAACAAGTGTGAAACTAGAGTGTCAGCAGAAGAAACGCATCTGAAAATGTCTAATTTGTTAGTTGATTTACAAATCAACAATAACGTGAAAGAGCTATTTACAGAAGTATTAAAGGACTCCGAATCCCAAATTAACGGTAATAAAAGCAAACAACTTAAAACCTTGATAGAACGTCAAAAAAACCTGAAATCAAGAATAGAGAATGCAGAAAATATGTTATTAGACAACCAAATTGCACCAGAAACATTTAATAATATGACAGACCGCATAAAGATAGAATTAATGAATGTTAATGATGAAATTGAAATTCTTAGTACTAGAAATGATTCCATAAAACAATATGTGGACTCTGGCATAGAGTTACTAGCAAATTTAGATATTTTGTTTCTGGAAAGCGATTATGAAGACAAAAGGATATTAGCTGGTTCATTATTTACAGGAAAACTAATTTTTGGAAATGATGGTTGTCGAACCACTAATGTCAATGAGGTAATTAACGTTTTGACCAGAACTGGCAAGGGATTAGAAGGTATAAAAAAAGGCCAAACTGTAAAAAAATACAGTTTGGCCGTTAATGTACCCGGAGCCGGAGTCGAACCGGCACGGTTTCCCACAGGTGTTTGAGACCAGCGCGTCTACCAATTCCGCCATCCGGGCTTAGCAGACAGAAATAACGACAGTTATTTCACGCAATAAAGAGATATTTAGTGGTAGCTAAACGTCTTTTTCCTTTAACACGGTGCAAATGTAAAAAATAATATTAATGTTTCTAATAAAAATACTCTAAAATTTCCTTTCAGAGTTCGATTTTATTCCTAAATTTGCACCTCGGTAAAACGAAACACACTAACTAACTACACCCGAGGCGCATACAAACATTTAGTTTAGACAAATGACAAAGCGGAATTGTATGGAGCGTAGCGGAATAAAAACAACATACTAAATGTCACACCTAGAACCAGAAGCTAAAATTTTTGCGTGCTCTGAAAGTGTTTATCTCGCAGAGATAATAGCCAAAGAATACGGAATTCCTTTAGGTAAAGTTACAATGGCAAAATATAGTGATGGTGAATTTCAGCCGTCTTATGAAGAGTCAATCCGGGGTTTACGTGTATTTATTGTCTGTTCTACTTTTCCAAGTTCTGACAATATAATGGAATTATTGCTTATGATTGATGCCGCAAAACGAGCTTCAGCCAGACACATAACAGCAGTAATCCCTTATTTTGGCTGGGCAAGACAAGACAGAAAAGACAAGCCAAGAGTTCCGATTGGAGCTAAATTAGTGGCCAAATTATTAGAAACTGCTGGAGCAACAAGAATTATGACGATGGATTTGCATGCAGACCAAATTCAAGGATTCTTTGAGAAACCAGTAGATCACCTTTTTGCATCGACAATATTTTTGCCGTATGTAAACAGTTTAGGATTGGCAAATTTGACTATTGCATCACCAGATATGGGAGGTTCTAAAAGAGCTTATGCGTATTCAAAATTCTTAGAGTCGGATGTGGTAATTTGTTACAAACAACGAAAAGAAGCCAACATCATTGACACAATGGAACTGATTGGTGAAGTGAAAGGCAGAAATGTAATTTTGGTAGATGATATGATCGATACCGGAGGCACATTGGCGAAAGCCGCAGATTTAATGATAGAAAAAGGAGCATTGAGCGTGAGAGCCATTTGTACACACGCCATTTTATCTGGAAACGCTTACGAAAAAATAGAAAATTCGAAATTACTCGAATTAATAGTTACCGATTCTATTCCGTTAAAGAAGGAATCAAACAAAATAAGAGTGGTGAGTTGTGCGCCTCTTTTTGCCGAAGTAATGCACATGGTACACCACAACAATTCCATAAGCGGGAAGTTTTTGATGTAATCCCGTTTAGATATTAGATCCTGAAAAGTCTAAATTAAAAAGTAATTTATTATTTATTAACTATATTTTTTTACAATGAAATCGATTACAATTAAAGGATCAGAAAGAGAAAGCGTGGGCAAAGTTGCGACTAAAGCCTTACGTAATGCTGGAGCGGTTCCTTGCGTGTTATACGGAGGAAATCAACCAGTGCATTTTTCAGCAGACGAAAGAGCATTCAAAACCTTGGTTTACACCCCAAACGCACACACAGTTGTGATTGAACTTGGTGAAGGAAAATCATTCAATGCTATTTTACAAGACATTCAGGTACATCCTGTGTCTGACAGAATCTTACACATTGACTTCTTTCAGTTATTTGACGACAAAGAAATCACTATGGAAGTTCCTGTAAAAGTAACCGGAGTATCTCCAGGTGTACTTTTAGGAGGTGTTTTACGTTTAAACACCCGTAGATTAAGAGTAAAAGCATTACCAAAAAATCTTCCGGATTTTATAGAAGCTGAAATCTCTCAACTTGAAATGGGAAACAAATTGTATGTTACGAAACTTGTTTCTGACAAATACAAATTATTGCACCCAGACAACACCGTTGTTGCTCAAGTAAGAATTTCTCGTGCAGCTATGAAAGCAGCTCAAGAAGCAGCAAAAGCAGCAAAAGCTCCTGCAAAAGGAAAGAAAAAATAATATTTTTTCGAACAATTCAAGAAAGCATCAGTTGTAAAACTGGTGCTTTTTTTGTTTTATGGAGCACGACCATTTTTGTTTTTAAGAACCATTGTTCCCGCTGTACGTTATATCTCTTATGGCGAACCCCGCCACAAGAGGATATCACTTCCATCGGGGCTAAAAACAAATATGATTTAAGATTTTTGATTAACGATTTTTGAATGCTGATATGCGAGACCCAAAAAAATCCACAGACTTTTGTTTCTTCCACAAAAATCTGAAATCAAGAATCGTTAATCTGCAATCAAAAATTAAGTTTACTTTTGCACTATGATAAAATGGTTAAACGCACTGTTTTCAAAAACAAAAACAGAAGACAACACTGATTGTATGAAACCGAAGGTTCACGAACACCAAAAAAACAATATAAAAAACGTGAGTAATAAATTTTTAATAGTTGGACTGGGCAACATCGGTGCCGAATATGTAAATACCCGACATAACATCGGTTTTAAAATCGTCGATTTCTTTGCCAAAAAAGAAGGAATCAACTTCGAAACCGTGAAACTCGGTTCGCTTGCAGAATACAAGTTTAAGGGAAGAACATTTTTACTATTGAAACCCAATACGTATATGAATTTAAGCGGAAAAGCCGTAAAATATTGGATGGACAAAGAAAATATTCCACTCGAAAACATAATGGTAATTACGGATGATTTGAATCTTGCTTTTGGAACCATCCGAATCAAACCAAAAGGTAGCGACGGCGGACACAATGGACTAAAAAGCATCCACGCCACTTTAAATACGACATCATATAATCGGTTCCGTTTTGGCATCAGCGACGAATTCAAAAAAGGAAAGCAAGTAGATTATGTCCTTGGCGATTGGGATGATACCGAAAAAGCAGCACTTCCGGAGCGATTAGAATTGGCTTCCGAAATCATAAAATCTTTTGGAACCGCTGGACTGGAAAACACAATGACTACTTTTAACGGGAAATAAGAAATTAGGATTCTTTCTCTTTTTTGTTTTATTTTGGTAAAAACAGGAACTAACCATTTGCTAAATTTTTCTCAATTTATATATGCACCTTGGTAAATTCCTTAACTTTGACAAAATTTTTTTCATAAAATGAAAGCAATTACTCCCAATTCTATCAAGATAATACTTGTTCTCTTTTGCTTGTTTTTCCTTGGCAACACCTATAGTCAGGACAAAAAAATAACAAACAAAACACTATTTGGCAGAGCTGTTAAAGCTGGAACTATAAATCCAAATAATGGTCACATTCGATGTGCCACAACAGAATATGAGCAATATCTTCAGGAAAAAAATCCTAAGAGAATGACAAGTGCTCAGTTTGAATCATGGCTGGCTCCATTGGTTAAAAAAAATAAAGCGATGAGAACTACTTCTCAAAGTGGAGGAATAATTACAATTCCTGTTGTTGTTCACGTGATATATGATGGCGAAGCTATTGGCGTTGCGCCAAACATTACTGATGCTCAAGTACAATCTCAGATTACGGTGATGAACCAAGATTATGGAAAAATGTTAGGAACGCCAGGTTATAACACAAATCCCGTTGGTGTAGATACGCAAATCCAATTTGAACTTGCCAAGCAAGATCCAAACGGAAACCCAACAAACGGAATTGATCGAGTATGTCTTAATCAGCCGTCTTGGTCTGATATTGATATTGATGCAACCCTGAAACCTGCCACTATTTGGGATCCTACACTTTATATGAATATGTGGAGTGTCAGATTTACCGATAACACCCTTTTGGGCTATGCACAATTTCCTGATGGTTCAGGACTTGGAGGACTTAGCACCTCGGGCGGAACCTCAAATACTGATGGAGTTGTTTCTAACTACGATGTATTTGGTAGTAATACCTATAACGATGGTTCATTTTTATTGGATGCAACATACAACAAAGGAAGAACAATGTCTCATGAGGTTGGGCACTGGCTAGGATTATTACATATTTGGGGTGATTCTGCTTGCGGCAATGATTATTGCGCAGATACACCCGTTCACCATGATGCCAACTATGGCTGCCCTACGGTTGTAAATTGTGATGCAACTGGAAATGAAATGGTGGAGAATTATATGGATTATACTGATGATGCTTGTATGAACATTTTTACCCAAAATCAAAAAGACAGAATAACAACCATAATTAACAATTCGGCAAGAAGAAGCTCACTAAAAACTTCGACAAAAAATGCAGCAATTCCTTTGTTTGCTAATGATGCTGAAGTTAAACTCGAAGCTTATTACCCTTCTAGTGTTTGTGGAACAGTCGCTAACCAGACTATTCAAAAGATAACTATCTATAACAGAGGTACAAGTAATTTGACATCGGCAACACTAAATTATAATATAAACGGCGGTAGCAATACTGTTTATAACTGGTCTGGAAATTTAGCAACTCATCAATATGCTTCATTTGATATAACCATAAATTCTGCTGGAAATGGAGCCATAAATGTTAGTGTGGTTACCGCTAATGGAGGAACTGACCAGAGATCAACAAATAATACAGCTTCTGGAACTTTCATTATTCCAATAGCTCCTTCTAATTATAACTATACCAACTATGTATTTAGTTTACAACAAGACTTATGGGGAAGCGAAACAACTTGGAGCTTAAAAGATGGTTCTGGAACCACTTTATATGGTGACGGTCCTTATACAGATAAATCTGCTTTACCATTACCTACATTAATAACCCAAAACTGGACATTAGCCAACAATCAATGCTATACTTTTACCATAAATGATTCTGCCGGTGACGGAATTTGTTGTGGCACTAGTGGCGATGGATATTATGATATTAAAACAAACAGCGGAGCAATTGTTGTTACATCCGGTTCGTCCTTCACCACAAGCAACAGCAAAACTTTCACAACTAACACACTTGGAACTACTGCATTCGAAGCTTTAAACGATATTTATCTGTATCCAAATCCAACAAAAGGAACTTTAAATGTACGTGTTCCAAATGGTTTTGGTCTGCCAAATAGTTTAACCATTAGTAACAGCATAGGTCAAATCGTAAGCCGAAAAGAAGTTTCAAATGAAAATGATTTAACCGTAAACACTTCCGCTTTAAGTAATGGGGTTTATTTTATTACCATTATGAAAGAAGATCAGAAAAAAACGCTGCAATTCATCAAAGAATAGTTTCGCCAAATACAGATTTGAGAGGGTTGATTTATTTCAATCCTCTTTTTTTATCTGTTATTATTAGTATAAATTTGCACCAACATAAAATAATTGCTTTGAAGATTTTTTATTCCATAAATGATTTCCATTCCACAAAAAAAACAATCCTCACTTTGGGTACATTTGATGGTGTGCATGCTGGTCACAGAAAAATCCTGGAAAGACTGACACAAAATGTTGAAAACGGCAAATATGAAAGCCTTGTGCTAACTTTTTTTCCGCATCCAAGGATGGTTTTACAAGAACAATCCGGAATAAAATTGCTTAATACCATTCCCGAAAAAATAGATTTATTAGAAAAAATAGGAATAGAAAACCTAGTCATACATCCTTTTGACGAAAGTTTTTCAAGATTAACAGCTCAGGAATTTGTTAAAAACGTTCTTGTAGATAAATTCCATATCCAAAAAATAATTATTGGTCACGACCATCGGTTTGGGAGAGATCGCACGGCAAACATCGATGACTTAATCACTTTTGGTAAACAATATGATTTCGAAGTAGAACAAATTTCGGTTCAGGAAGTTAATGATGTTTCTATAAGTTCAACAAAAATCAGGAACGCCTTA
>Ga0208115_1000218_pt1 | contig 14049 bp, 10 predicted proteins | sample LakWasMeta4_LOW4_2_FD_183856 | JGI IMG/M metagenome (GOLD analysis project Ga0208115, IMG submission 183856) | Freshwater sediment methanotrophic microbial communities from Lake Washington under simulated oxygen tension - Sediment Metagenome... | ecosystem: Environmental > Aquatic > Freshwater >...
TGCCGCTTTGTTCAACTCAGTATCACCTGAAGACGGACGTATTCAGAATGCCGTAAACTTCATTTAAGCCGCGAAATTCATTTCATTAGCAAACTTCTGTGTCTTTAAGTTATCGTGCTTTAAAACATGCTTTACGGCGTTATGTAGTGTATTTATAACTGTTTCCCCGCTTGTTAGTATTTCTTAAGCGAGTAAAGCTAGTTCTTTGATTTTCCAGCGGCGGTGCTTTTTCCGTTGATTAATATCTTCTTATTCTCGCATACCGCTCTTTTTCTGCTCATAGCCGATTGATAATTATAAGCTCGTGTGTTGGTAAGGCTTTTTATTTTTCGTGCTTTAGACGGCTGTTAATTTAGTTGCCTGATTTCGACACTTTGTTGATAAATGTGTGACCTATGTTTTGATTCACCACCTATATTCTGAAATGTTAGCCAGTCAAGAATAGGGTTTTGAGAGCTGTTTATGAGGGTATTACCAACCACTAAAAATAGTGTTGGCGACTGTAACCTTAACAATCTTACTAGAGCAGTTTACACATAAATAAGTCACCGCTTAACTATGTTAAGTATATGATTATTAATAATTTTTTATTAATTTTTAGTTGTGTTGTTATGGTTTTTCCCATACCTTATAGTTAATAATGAAATCAAAAATGAAAAATTACGATGGTAAAACTGACCGATATATTCATCACACCCGCAAGACCCAGCCAAGCTGATTTAAACACTCTGGATACGCTATGCCAGATTGTCGAACATTCTAGGGCGACCGCAAGGATTCGTTCACCAAAGGGCAATGGGATGATAAGTTGTATAGAATCTGCGCTGTAACACCATGTCCCAGTTTTTAATATGCAGAACGATTTTCCGACTCTCTGTTATCCAGATAGATTTCTGGAACTGATAAAATGTTGCAGCGTCGTTCGTGACACGTCTAATATTTTGGCAATAGAGGCTTTTGATACTTTTTTGCTCAGTAAGTGTCGAATTTCATTTTCCTTTCCATCGAGCTTCGATTGACCCAACGCTCCTTTGGGTCGTCCGAGCATTTTTCCTTTCGCTTTAGCGGCGATTAAACCTTCACGGGTGCGTTCTGAAATTAAGTCTCTCTCAATTTCTGCAAATAAACCGAATAACGTCACCATCACTTTACTCTGTATGTCTTGCTGACCCTCTAACCAGATATTCTCTTTTATGGCTCTAAAATGGATTTTATTTTTAATCAATTGATCAACGATGTGAATAATTTGCCCAAGGCTCCTACCCAGCCTAGATAATTCGCTGACCAATAAAATATCGCCCGTTTGTAATCTCGCTAGTAATTCATCAATGCCTCGGTCTTTGGTCGATCTCTGTGAAGAAATTTGTATTTCCAGAAATTCATCAATACGAAGTTCATGTTGATGGGCATAATTCAAGATAGCCAGTCGTTGATTATTAATTTCCTGCGTACTGGTCGAAACCCTAAGATAAGCAACTGTTTTCATCGGTATTTCTATAAAAACCTTATCATGTCTAAACAAAGGTTATTTTCAATATATTTGTGCATTATCATTCTATGATAATCGATATTTTTATAGCCTAATACGGCGCAGATAAAACGATCATTTTTATAGTTTACCCATTATTTTCAATGCAACCTAGTGACACGGCTTATCCTAGGCTTAAAAGTAGCTTCAATGCTACTGAACTTGAACGCTGGTATACCCCTGCGCCAGAAGAGCTTGTTTTATGTTCGACCGTCACACGGATCGGATATACTCGGTTCGGCTTTCTGATTTTGCTAAAGACTTTCCAGCGACTGGGTTATTTCGTCACTACAAACGAAATTCCTGATGCAATTATCGACCATATTGCTAAGACTATTAATCAGGTTCCAAACCGTGAACGGTTGACTACTTATGATGAGTCCCGAACGCGTAAGAACCATATTGGCTTCATCCGCCGTCACCTTGATGTCCGTGTTTTTGATGATGATGCTCGAAAACTTTTATCCAAAACGCTGGCTAATGCGGCTCTTACTAAGGATGACTTGGCTGATATTATTAATATAGGCATAGAGACACTGGTGAAATATCGCTTTGAGTTACCAGTATTCGGAGTTTTGTTGCGCGAAGCAAAATCACAGCGGGCAGCAACCTATCAAGATTTATTCAGTAAGGTTTATGATCAACTGAGCGATGTAGACCAAGCAAAGCTCGATACCCTATTCGTAGTTTGCACTGGAAAACGCACCAGTACATGGAACGAACTCAAGAACGATGCAAAAAAATCGACCTTGAATGGGTTACGAGAACGGTTGGGGAATTACGAGCAGCTTTCTGCTTTAGCAAGCAATCGTCAGGTGTTAGAAGATATTCCAGTCATGAAACGACAACAATTAGCACTGGAAGGATTGAGTTTGAATGCGGCTGACATGATGGACATGGAACCTAAAAAACGTTATACGGTGGTGCTGGCATTGATTCAGAGGCAATTGACCAGAGTTACCGATGATCTATGTGATCTATTTTGTAAGCAAATGCTTAAAGTTCAACACTTGGCTGAAGCAGAATTGGAAGAATACTTAACTGCCAATCAAGATAAAACGGATGAGATTCTGCGCCGCTTCGCCCAGCTTGATACGGTATTGCAATCCGATCAACCTATCGAAGATCAAATCGCCAGAGTTAAACTATTGGTGTCAAGCCGTCCAGACTTGTGCGAGTTTTCGCGTACCCATGCTGAATACGGTGGTAAAAACGAATGCCGTTTCATGTGGCGTTATTTTAAACAGCGACGAACCCAATTTTTCCGTATCTTGGCAACGCTTAATTTTATGGCCACCAGCCAAGATAAAAGCTTTGAGCGTGCTATTACCTTTTTACTGGCTAACCATCATCGTCATGCGGACTGGGTTCGCTTGGGTGTTAAGGGTGACAGTATCCTGACAGCCGAAGACCTCGATTGGATACCAGAAAAATGGTGGCGGCTAGTAACTGGTGAGACCAGTGACAAGGCAGTACCCATTCGCGTGAATCGACGTCAGTTTGAAATATGCGTTTGTCGGCAATTAGTCCAAGAACTAAAGTCAGCCGATATTTGTGTGCTTGGAAGCGACACATACTCCGATTACCGCGATCAATTGCTGCAACCTGAAGAATGCGCCGCAGCATTGGCGGAATATGGAGAAATAGTTGGCTTGCCTGTCGATAACAAGGCGTTTATTAAACACTTACGCGATCAACTTTCTGACACAGCCAATAAAGTAGATCAAGAATACCCTGCCAATGTTTGTTTTAATATTGTCGATGGTCGCCCAACGCTGACAAAACTGATCAAGAAACCTGTACCAGACGGGTTTAATGCCGTCTATGATGCGTTAAACCGTAAACTACAAGCCCTAGATATTTCAATGCTAGATGCACTTACCGATACTATGCGTTGGTTGCAGTGGGGCGGGAACTTCGGACCGTTAAGCGGACACGAGAGCAAGTTGCAGGATGAAGAACGTCGTCAGATTCTAACGGTCTTTGCCTACGGCACGGGACTTGGACCGACCCAAGCAGCAAAAAGCATTTATGGTATCAGTGACCGGCAGGTTGCATTCTTAAACCAACGACATATTACGGCAGAAAAAATCGATGCGACAATCTGCAATATTATCAATGCCTACAACCGGTTCTGGTTGCCTAAGCACTGGGGTGATCCAAAGCGAGCCGCTGCCGACGGAACCAAATGGGACTTATACGAAAACAATCTCTTGTCTGAATATCATATCCGCTACGGAGGATGGGGTGGTGTCGCGTACTATCATGTCAGTGAATCGTATATAGCACTGTTCTCGCACTTTATTCCATGCGGCGTATGGGAAGCAATTTATATTCTTGATGGTCTGACTAAAAACCAGTCCGATATTCAACCAGACACCATTCACGGTGACACACACGCACAGAGTACGCCAGTTTTTGGTCTTGCCTATTTACTGGGTATCAAACTCATGCCACGCATTCGTCACTGGAAAGACTTGAAGTGCTATAAACCGAGTCCTGATCAAATTTATCATCACATCAACGATCTCTTTACCAAAGATCAAATCGATTGGGAACTCATTGCCCGACACCTGCCCGATATGCTGCAAGTGGCTTTATCCATAAAGGCTGGACGAATTGCACCCTCGACTATCCTACGAAAGCTCGGCACAGCAAGTCGGAAAAACAAGCTTTACTACGCATTCCGCGAATCGGGTCGTGTTGTAAGAACCCTATTTTTATTAGAATTCGTTAGCAGTGAGGATTTAAGGCGCATTATCCAAGGAGCAACGAACAAATGTGAGAATTTCAATAAGTTTGCACAATGGATTTATTTTGCCAATGACTCTATTCAAGAAAATGTGAGGGATGAGCAGTTAAAGATTATTAAATACAACCACCTGATTGCCAATCTTCTGATTTTCCATAACTGCTATACGATGACACAGGCATTAAAAAAGTTACAAGATGAAGGAATGGTGTTGACACCCGAAATACTCCAAGCGTTAAGTCCATATCGTCAGCACTTCACTCGTTTCGGCACATTCGAGCTTCGGGACAGAGACGTTGGACCCATAGATTACGATATTCGCCTAGAGATGAAAAACCAAAAATAGTTCTATTAGCATAGCCTGCATAATCGTCTATTGCCCTTTGGTGAACGAATCCTTGCGGTCGCCCGGTTTGAGTGGAATATTTGTTATGCTTTAGTCTGCTGAGACCGTGTCTAAAGCTGCTGTTTCAATTGAGCAACACCATCGGCAGAAATTCGATAGCCTACCTGATTGAGTTCAGCGATTAACAGCTCGGCATTGGTAATCAGTGCCTTGCGTTGCGCGGTAAATAATACAGCCGCTGTGCCAACTAAGGGTAAATGCAAACGTAATGCCTGTTTACGCGCTAAGGCATCATTCATAATCAACAAGGTTTTGCTGTCCGCTTGTAAGGCATATTCAATACTCGTTTGTTCGCCTAAGCCGGTAGTGGGTCAAACCTGTAACGACATTTTTTACCCAACGGTAGAATACGAGATTGAAATGTTCTGTTGAATGTCTAATTTATAATTGTCTCAAATATTAAGACCTTATGAGACCTAATTTTGCTGTTTCAAAGGCTATCACCGATCCAAGTAGCTAGACATCGCTTGGATTAACATCTGTGTCTGTTCAAGCATAGTGAAATTCCACTAACGGCAATTCCCATTGGTTAATATGACAAGGTGCGCTGTAGCTCTCATCTCTATCCTCGGCATGACGTTGTAACAGTGCAATGATTTGAATGCGTTGAATACACTGATATTTATCTTGCCATTCGTTGCTGGTTTTGCTGGAAAGTTGCGCGACCATCACTTCACCGTAAAACAAGGCTAGTTTGTCTTTATGCCTTGCTATGCTCAGACAATCACCTGTTTGTAAATTGGCTAAAGTCCGATGTATAGCGTTATCAGCCGAAAATCTAGCCGCATAATCTAAATATAAATCCTCCAAACCTAACAGCGCGTAACGCAACGGCGTTGTCATTATTGGCGTAGGCGCAGCAGTGCGTTCGACCACAAAATCACCGTTGATTTCAGTTAAGAACGGATTATGCAAGTTTTCGCACTGCAATAAACACAAAGTTTCTTTAGCCCTAGTCATGGCAACATACAGTAAACGGCGTTGTTCTTCGCATTCGCCTTTGCTCCAATCCGCATCGAGAATGATGACGTGGCTAAACTCCATGCCTTTGGCAGAGTGCATGGTACTTAAAAATATGCCTTGTCCTAAACGGCAGTCGCTTTGTAAGTCGTGTAGGATTTCATATAAAAACTCGCGCGTGGCATCGCTAGGCATTGCTATATCCGAAGTTTCTTGTTGCCACACATTTAAGCAGTATTGCAAGGCGGCTAACCAAGGATTATTGGCTTGTTCAACATACTGTTCGGTCAGATAAGCCAGCCATTCGCCCGCCGAACGTGGCGGTTGTTGTTCGACTGCCGCTAAAAATTGGGCAATTTCGCGTACACGTGTTAAGCGGATTTTTTTATTTTTTGGTAAAGCGATGCTGACAGAAATGGCGTGTTGTTCTAATAAAGCGCGGACGGCATTGAGTGATTGCCATTCTTTGGCTAACACAGCACATTGCGTCCAATCTAAGGTTGAATCTAGGCGTTGTAACCGTTGTAATTCTTCTAACACGGCTACTGCTTGTTGGTTTTCGTTACAGCATAATTTTTGTACTCGTCCCCGCAAGTGTGTGTCTAGTTGTTCCCAGTTACCGCCTGCTGGTTGTTTTTTTCTAGCGGCGTTAATGCGTATAGGATGTTGTAGCTTCATGCGTTCCTGATTGTTTTCAATCAGCGCGTTGGAGGCGGCGATAATGTGCTGGCTGGAGCGGTAATTTTCCACTAGATACTGTTCACGCGCCGCGTAATCACTTTGAAACTGGCGAATAAAACGTAGGTTCGCACCACGGAACGCATAAATATTTTGGTCATCATCACCGACTGCCAAAATGGTGAGTTTGTGTTCTTCATTGAGCGTGCGTCCTGTCAAAGCGGCAATCAGTTGGTATTGGTCTTCATCAATGTCTTGGTATTCATCCACCAAAATATAGCGATAGCCAGCCAGTAAACGGTCGCGCACTTCATCGGCTTCTAAACCTAATAGCGTAGTTTCGCCTTTCAGTAATTGGGTGGCTTGTTTAATCAGCTCGGCAAAATCCACTGTACTATCATGGCTATAATCCAAGGCTTGACCTGTTAGCCGCAAACTTAAACCGTGATAGGTTTGTACTAACAAGCCTTTGGCATCATCACCCACCAAGTTAATTAAGCGGTGTTTTAATTCGCTCACCGCATTGCGATTAAAACACAACACTAAAATCGCGCTGGCAGGCACGCGTTTCACACGCAATAAATACGCGCAACGATGCACCACCACTCGCGTTTTACCTGAGCCTGCACCTGCAAGAATCAGTAAATTGCTGTCATCGTGATTAATTACTAGCGCACTTTGTTCGGGATTTAATGCGCCGATGATGCGTTGAAATGATTGTTGACTGGTAGCGCGTTCTAAAATTTCTTTACGGTCAGCAAAGTAACGTTTTACAAATTCGCTTTTGTCTTGGCTAAAGTAAAAACTGATATACGCTAAGGCTTGATGAATTTTTTCTAAACCTAGCTGTGCATATTCATTGATAACGTGAATTTGAAACGCTCGTTCACCGTAATGTTGTGCCAACGGTTCATAATCGCTTTTGTTATAGCGGCGGGGTTTGGCTTCGGGCAACACTTGAATACTCATGGCGGCGCGAAACACCGCTAGCCCTTGTTGCAAGGTAATAATGTTTTGTTCGTGTAAAAAATTTAAAGCGCGTTCCACGGCGGCTAAGGGGTCATTTATCTGACTTAACAGCACCATATCAGACTGCACGGCGGCTAATAAATCTTCAGAGGAAAACTCAACCAACACATCAGCTGAGGCGTTGGTGTTTTCGGGGACACGCGCAACAATGGCGTTCAATATTGTTTCTGCTACTTGCTGACGGCGTTCTGCTGTGCCTTGTAAACTTTGCCATGTCTTGCGTTGTAAGCTCAGACCGTAATGATCTAAGCCGCGATAATGCAGCTTAATACTGCCTTTGCAACCTGCTAAACCGCGTCCATCTTGGCTTAAACTAATCAGTAATAAACGCAACCTGTCGGTATTGCTTTCATGTCCTTCGTTCAATAAATGCTGATTGAGATGACGTAAGGAAATGGCGATTTGTTCTTGATTGTTATCGGCATCGGGAGCTTGTTCGCGTAACAATGCGATGAGTGCATTTTCCAGTTTACGAATTTTCTCCAGCATAATCAGTGAAGAATTTGCCACTTTAAAACGAATATGCGCGGTTAATAATAGGCTTTGTTCAATCAAACCTGCTTGTGCCATATCGTGCAGGGTGATAATAACGCGCTGACTGGCAGTATGCTGGCGTTTTTTGTCTTGCTCGTCTTCGGCAAATTCACTTAAACACGCTAAGTCATCGGCACTAAAACCTTCGGAGTTATCCGCTGTCATCAATTCTTGCAAAATAGCTAACCAACGTTGTTTTTGCCGCTTTGATAAATTCAGCCGTTGTATTTTCTGTTCAGCTTCTTCGATGTTGTTCACTAAAGGACGACCCTGAAACACTTGGGTGCGGTTTTCGTTGCGTTCGATAAACCCCGCACGTTCTAGCCATGCTAGCGCGGTCAACACTTTGGTGTCTGCGCTGTAATCGCCGTATTGAAAGCTGGTATCCACCGCTTCATCACGCAATAATTCACCGCTAGTTATTACCGTATAACCATCTGCATCCTTTTTATTTTTCCGCAAACCGCGCAAAATCTGGGCAATGTCACGCTGTTGTATTTGTGAACTAGCAGATAATTTGAATTGCGTTTCTATATCCTGCTCATCATAGAACAACACGCATTCGGCGGCTTGTTGGTCACGTCCTGCGCGTCCTGCTTCTTGCAGATAATTTTCTAATGAACCTGGAATATCAGCATGAATCACCAAGCGCACATTGTCTTTATCTATACCCATACCAAAGGCATTGGTAGCGGTAATGACGCGGGTGTTGCCATTGATAAAATTTTCTTGAATATGTTTTTTCTCAGCCGTGTCTTTACCCGCATGAAAAGCTGCAACTTCCCAGTTTTGCCCCTGTAAATATTCCGCCAAGTCTTCGGTGTGCTTTTGTTTGGCGCAATAAATAATCGCACTGCCATCCGCGTCCTCGCTTAATCGCTCAACTAACAGCGCGAGAATACGCGCGTATTTATCCGCCGCATTGACACTGCGGACTTCAAAACTGAGATTATTTCTATCGACACCGCCCTCGAACAGTAACAATTCTTGTCCTAGCTGGTTGTGAAAATAACTACAGATTTCATCTTTCACATCTTGCTTTGCCGTCGCAGTAAAACATTGGACAGGCGGTAACGCGGTTTTTTGCTGCTCGGCAAATTCTTTAATGAATCGCGCCGCGTATAAATAATCAGGGCGGAAATCATGCCCCCACTTGGATAAACAATGCGCCTCATCAAACACCCAGCAACCGATTTCTCGTTGGGCAATGGCATTTTTAAAGGAACGATTGCGGAGTTGTTCGGGTGAAACGTACAACAGCGCAATATCGCCCATGCGTACCTTATTCAGCACATCACCGCGTTCAGGTTGCGTGAGCATCCCATAGAGCGCGGCAACATTGGGCGCACTGGTTTTGCTGCGTAAATTATCCACTTGGTCTTTCATCAAGGCTTGTAACGGCGATACCACTATCGTCAATACGCCACGCCGTTGATAACGCACTAAAGCGGGTAATTGAAAGCACAAAGATTTACCGCCGCTGGTCGGTAATATCGCCAGTAAAGATTGTTCTGCCATTGCCGACTGTACGATGGCTTGTTGCAAACTACCGCCTTGTTCTATGCTGGGTTGCGGGCGAAAACTGGCAAAACCAAAAAACTGCTGTAATTGTGCATCGGCATTGTGTGTTTGTTGGCAATAACTGCATGAGGGTGAATGGCAAGGCGTATCGCGTAATTGTTTTAGAATGTTTGGTACTTCAGGATTGTACTGCCTGACCCAAGGAGGTAAGACTGAATTACCGCCAGAGACACTTAACCATGCCACGCAATAAGCTAAGCTAATCCTAGCCTTAGGGTTCGGCAAATACTGCAACACCGTGTTCTTAAACGTACTGTTGCAAACTTTTTCTACTGTTAAGTCTTTAAAACTATCAAATAGTTGTCCGACAGGTAATGCCTTCGCGCCCATCATTATTAAAGCGTGGTATGTTCCCGCATAAAGCGTGTTGCCTGAAAAGCAATAGGCATAAAAAGATAGTGCAGGATTGTTTTGTAAAGCTAGCCATTCCTCGGCAAACAAGCTCAAGGCGATTCTTGCATCTGCCAAAGGATCGTTAAGGCTATCGCGTACCAGTTTGTAATCTTTGACTAAACGATGATAAGGATTTTCAGGGAATGCTAATGGCGAAAGCAATAAAGTGTCGATGGCTGGCTTTTGTAAAAATGCTAACGATGAATCAACCTGACGACACAGCTCTAAATCGTGTGCTAATAGATTATGTCCTAGCAGATAAGGTGCATCACTGAGAAATTCATTCAAGTCGCATAACACTGACTGAATAGTGGTAGGGGTAATATTGCTCTTGTGAAAAGTCTTATTCCGAAAGACAGCGGCAATGGCAAAAATATCGCCATTTTTTGTACTTTCTAAATCTAAGCTAGCGAGGTCGTTGAGCCAATCCATTGTGGTTTAAGTAGCCTTATAAGTGGGGGTTTCAATACTAAATAAGTAATTGAACTAAAGTTTTCTGGTGTTATGGAGTGCAAGCTCTGCTTGCAAAGCAGGCGAAGCCTGCACTCCAACGTTAAATAACCGCTGGAAACTTATATTCAGATATTTAATAGGCGGTTACTTGGTTTTAATGTTGTGTTTTCACAAAGCGCGATAAAGTGGTCGAATTGCTGATTGCTCAGCTTGATTTCTGTTTGTTGTTAAATAATGTGCGGGGAATTTTCTCGAATTAATCGGGTAATGTGGTAGTCCCAAAGCATGAGTGATAGATTAAGCCGTTCGTGGTGAGTTTGTCGAACCACATCAACATCCTTCGACTGTTCGACAAGCTCACAGCTCAGGATGAACGGTAGCTATAAATATCACTCAGTCTTTAGCACTACTAAATGTATTCAGTCAAAGACGCGCAGCCTAAAGTATCTGACGCACGTTCTGCTATTTGTTTAGTCTCTAAATCAACGTGCATTTCTATTCGCTGATTGTTAGAAGATACTGTTGCCATTATGCCATCCTTCGTTGAAGTGTTTTAAGGGATGGTAACATAACGGAAAAATGCCGTACAAATATCAAAAAATAACAGTCGAGTCTAGTGACTAAAACGCTTGCTAACTGATAATAGTAAGTCAGGAAGTCAATACGCATTGAGCACCAAAGCATAGTTATCATAAGTCTGTAACACTTCTTTTTTGGAGCTAAAATTCTGTGCTTGTGAATAGATCAAATTAGTTGACATTGCCACTAGGTAGAGAGTAAAAAGCGATATAGCCTAATGTAGTTATTTGGAGGTTATTTCATGCAGCAGCCACATTCATATTTGGGAGCAACTCATCATCCTGTTGTATCAATCGTCAAGAGTGTCGATCGTGATGTTGAACGCGGTGAAGACATTTTGATGCTGGGTTACAGTTTAGTGCTAATGGCACCGCTATTTGCCCAGCTTGTGCCGCCTAGAATTCTGTTACCATTAATGGCGTTGAGTTTTGTTCTTTCAGTCTGCTTTGCTCGTCGAAATTTTCATAGCATCCAGCAACAATTAGATGCGGCAATGCTAATGACCGAATCTCAGGATTTATCGGTACTACGACCCATCACTGATATTTTTAAAGAGCATCCACAGCATACCTTGACCGAAGGTTTTAATCCGTTAAAAAATCCGCTGCGAACTGTAAAAAGTTTTCTAGGCGGGATATTAATCAACCCCCTATGGGTACCAATTTTTTATACGCTAGGATTACAGTTTGCGGAAGACAAACAATTACACCTGCTAAACAAAGCCGTTATCAGTGTGGAAGATAAAATAAAGCATTGGCACTGAAGGGCGGCAATATACAAAACGGGAAAGAATATCCCGAAGGGTTTTTCTGCAAAATCATACTTTTCAAGATTATCTAAAATCATTAAATCAAACTTCTGATAATTTTGCTGATCTTTTAGCGTCAGTTTCACCCGATAGCCATATATGCAGGTGATTTCAAGGTAATCGTGCTTTCTTTTGTTTCATGAGTTGCTGCTGTATGTTTAACATCTGATTCATCTGGTTCATTTGATTTATATCTTGATTGATTTGATTCCGCTGCATATTGTTTTGATTCATTTGCTCTATCTGATTCATTTCAATAAGTTGATTAGTTTGATTCATTTGCATAATGTTTTGATTCATACGTTCCAATTGATTCATATTTTGAATCATTTGGTTCGTCTGATTAATTTGATAGCTTGAATTTGCTCCCCATCGTCCAGCATGAACAAAACCAGCAAAGCTGATAAAAAAAATAAAGATGGTACGGGTTAAAAATAAAGTGATATTCATTGTTTTAATCTCATGCTTCAACATGACACGGGGGTACTATAGGATAACCTGAGTTCGATATTGAATAGGCTACTGTTCATCTCTATCTGCATAAATATTATCAACGAGCTTTTTAAACCAGTGTGGGCGAAAAATGACTACCAGCAATCCTATCGTACTGGTGATGGGAAGTAACGGTATTGACATGAAAATAATAAGCACTATGGCACATTTTATTCTGGCAAAGACAGAAACTGCTTTCATGATTTTCCCTCGAATAATCAGATCAGTAAACGCTCATTTACGCATAGACCTACAGCAAGTTTTTCAGCACTAAATTATCAGAATTATGGCTTTAGCAAGATAGTTTTGCCTAATTTACTTTTCGTAAAAAATTAAACCGTACCTAGCTGTAAAGACAACATTGAAATCGTTCCAAACGTAACTTTTTCATTGAAAAACCGAATGTGTTCGTTATTACTTTGTAGTCCTAAAATATAAAGCAGTGGTAAAAAATGTTCAGCCGAAGGCACAGCAAGTTTAGAGGCAGCCCCCATCTTTTTATAGTCAATAATGCTCTGGTGGTCAGAGGCTACAATCAATTGTTTGATATGGTTGTTAAAGTCTACTGCCCATTCCAGCGCGTTATCACTCCAATTCATCTTAGCTAGATTATGAACGATATTGCCACTACCAATGATTAGAATACCCTCACTTCGCAATCCTCTTAAAGATTTACCCAATTCATAGTGTGATAAGGCGGATTTTTTACGATCTAGGCTGAGTTGAATAACAGGAATATCCGCATTCGGAAACATCTGACATAAAACCGACCAACACCCATGATCCAAACCCCAATCATAATTTAAGATACTATCTGTTGTACCGATGATCTGTTGGATTTGTTTGGCCAATATCAAACTACCCGATGTTGGATACTCTACATCGAACAGTGCTTGTGGAAATCCATAAAAATCATGAATGGTTCGCGGTTGCTCCATCGCAGTAATTTGACTGCCAATAGTTTCCCAATGTGCAGAAATGCACACAATAGCCTTAGGTCTTGGTAAAGAACGTCCTAATTCTACCCAAACACGACTGAACTCTGTCTCTTCAATCGCATTCATAGGGCTACCATGTCCGATAAACAGTGCAGGCATCATAAGCTAAAGTTAATCCTTGGTAGCTTCAACTGGAAGAGTAATGGTGACCTCATCACCCACGTTAGGCGCGTACTTGCCCATATTGAATTCGGTACGTTTGACAACGGTTGTGGCGTTAGCCCCGCAAGCGTCTTTTTTAAGTATGGGGTGCAGCATACATTGAAAAGAAGTTACCTTCAGCGTCACTGGTTTACTGATACCTTTCAACGTCAATGTGCCATCAACAGCCACTAACGTATCACCCTTGAATTTGAGTTTGTTAGAGATGAAAGTTGCTGTTGGATACTTGGCAGTATCAAGGAAGTCTTCGCCCTGAATGTGTTCATTGAATAAAGTAGAGCCAGTATTTACTGAGGTAGTGTCGATGGTCACTTCAACTGAACCAGATTTCGCTTTACGATCAATGATGATTTTACCTGATGTTTTATCGAAGCGGCTTAGCTGTGTCGAATAGCCAAAGTGGCTGTAAGAAAATTGTGGTAAGGTATGATTTCCATCAATAGTGTAAGTTTCGGGAGCAGCCTGTACGGTGGCTGACAATAATGTAACTAATGACAGTAGCGTAATGCGTTTCATAAAAGCTCCTAGATTAGGTTTTTTGATAAGGCGGATTAAAATCATCAAAGTAATCCTAGGCAGGGTTCTCAATTAAAAATACCAGTTATAAAATGAGAGGTATCTTATAGAACAATAGACAAAAAAATGCCAAGAAAAATACTGAAAGATGAGCAATGGGAACGAATAGCAGAGTTATTA
>Ga0208115_1000222_pt1 | contig 13940 bp, 11 predicted proteins | sample LakWasMeta4_LOW4_2_FD_183856 | JGI IMG/M metagenome (GOLD analysis project Ga0208115, IMG submission 183856) | Freshwater sediment methanotrophic microbial communities from Lake Washington under simulated oxygen tension - Sediment Metagenome... | ecosystem: Environmental > Aquatic > Freshwater >...
AGGGAAATTGCAACGGTTAATGGACTTTCCAGTAAAGCATCTATTTTTTTACTGAACAACAATCCAAAAAATACAGCAGGAATAAAGGCTACCAACAATTTAAAATAGAAGTCAAACGTTTGGAAAAAACGTTTAAAATATAAAACAACCACCGAAAGTATAGCGCCTAATTGGATAACGATTGTAAAAAGTTTTGTGAATTCATCGTGTTCAATGCCAAAAAAAGAAGATGCAAGAATCATATGACCTGTCGAAGAAACAGGCAAAAACTCAGTAATTCCTTCAGTAATGGCAATAATAATAGCTTGAAAAGTATTCATTTATGCTTTTTTTGGATTTTTTAGAATAGCATAAATGGTGATTCCAAAACCAATTAAAACTGTTGTTGGCGCTAAACGGATTCTTCTAAAGTTGAAAATTTCTTCATTGAATACATTTGGATTATCGCTTCCGCCACCTGACATCAATAGGAATCCAAGAGCAATTACAGCAATACCAATGAGCAGAATTTTATAATTTATTTTCTCAAAAAGAAACTCGTGTTCTTGTTTTTGTTCTTGTTTTTTTTCGGCTTTTTTCATTTTCTGCTATCTAATATAAATCATCGGTTCTTAAATTCAAAAATCGTTGCGTTGCAAAATAAGTGCTTATCCAGGTTATCAAAACACCAATGCCGAAAACTAATAATAAGACTAGGGCAACAAGTAATTTATCATCAAGAATTCCTAAATCCGGAAAATTAACTTGGAGGTAAACTAAAACTCCAATCAGAGCAATAATTGCTATACCTGCACCAAGCATGCCTAATTTTATACTTCGCATCACAAATGGTTTTCTGATAAATGCTTTTGTAGCACCAACCATTTGCATTGTTTTAATAATAAACCGATGAGAATAAATCGACAAACGTAAAGAACTATTAATCAATAAAACAGCGATAATAGTTAAAAAACCACTGATTATCAATATCCACATACTTACTTTTTTGATATTATCATTTACTAAATTCACCAATTGTTTGTCATAAACAATATCCGAAACCATAGGATTCTTGTGTAATTGACTTTCAATTTTTGCGATACTGTCCTTTTCTACATAATCAGCTTTCAGGTTAATGTCAAACGAATTTTGCAAAGGATTTGTACCTAAGAATGTCATAAAATCTTCGCCAATAATATCAGTGTGTTGTTTTGCTGCAGCTTCTTTTGAAACATATGCATACGATTTAGTAAAATCAGCAGCTTTTAATTCTTTTCCAAAAGCCTTTAAAATGCTGTCATTGGCATCGTTCTTGAAAAACACTGTCATTGCAATTTTTTCCCTGAAATTGTCCGCCAGTTTTTTAGAATTTATAATAAAAAATCCTAGAATTCCCAATAGAAATAACACCAAGAATACACTTAGCACAACCGAGAAATAAGAGGAAATTAACCTGCGTTTTTGAAATTTATCAAATGAAGAAGCCATAGTTTACTGTAATTATGGGGTAAAAATAACAAAGAATTTCTTTATTTAAAGTTAATAACGCTCAAACTTTCAACTTTCGTACAATAAATGTAAATTTGGCGTCTAAAATAATCATACCGTAAAAGTCTTTGTGACTTTGAATCCTATCAATAAGATGACTTGAGTCTGCGAAAGCATGACTCCTTTAAAAAAACAATAATAAAGAGGAATGAAATACAATCCGAACGAAATAGAGGCCAAATGGCAAAAATATTGGGCCGAAAATCAAACTTTTGCAGCGCAGAATAATTCCGAAAAACCAAAATATTATGTTTTGGATATGTTTCCTTATCCATCAGGAGCGGGATTGCACGTAGGACATCCGCTTGGTTATATCGCTTCGGATGTGTATGCAAGATACAAAAGACACCGAGGATTCAATGTTTTGCACCCAATGGGTTACGACAGTTTTGGATTACCAGCCGAACAATATGCCATACAAACAGGTCAACGTCCGGAAGACACAACTTCGGTAAATATTGACGGGGGCGTGGATAAAGAAGGAAATAAAATTTCGGGTTACAGAAAACAATTAGACAAAATTGGATTTTCATTCGATTGGAACCGTGAAGTGCGTACTTCGAATCCCGATTATTACAAACATACACAATGGATTTTTATCCAATTATTCAATTCCTGGTACAATAAAAACACAGACAAAGCCGAAGATATTTCGACCTTGGTTTCCATTTTTTCAACCGAAGGAAATGCTAATGTAAATGCAGTTTGTGATGATAATATCGTTTCTTTTTCGTCAAGCGAATGGAACGTACTTTCGTCAAAAGACCAACAAAAAATACTATTGCAATACAGGTTAACTTATTTGGCAGAAACGGAAGTAAACTGGTGTCCCGGATTGGGAACGGTTTTGGCCAATGACGAAATCGTAAACGGCGTTTCAGAACGCGGAGGATTTCCGGTTATTCGCAAGAAAATGACCCAATGGAGTATGCGAATTTCCGCTTATGCCGAACGTTTGTTGCAAGGTTTGGACACGATTGATTGGAGCGAAAGTATCAAGGAAAGCCAGAGAAACTGGATAGGAAAATCCGTTGGAGCAATGGTTTCTTTTAAATTGAAAAACCACGAAGCAAATATTGATGTATTTACAACTCGTCCGGATACCATTTTCGGAGTTACGTTTATGACATTGGCACCGGAACACGAATTGGTTGCACAAATAACGACTCAAGAACAAAAAGTAGCAGTTGAAGCCTATATCGAAAAAACCGCAAAACGTTCCGAAAGAGAACGTATGGCGGATGTAAAAACCATTTCGGGTGTTTTCACTGGAGCTTATGCCGAGCATCCATTTACCAAAGAATCGATTCCAGTTTGGATTGGTGATTACGTTCTTGCAGGTTACGGAACGGGTGCTGTAATGGCGGTTCCTTGTGGCGATGAAAGAGATTATGCTTTTGCGAATTTCTTCAAAGAGCAAAACGGAATGCAGGAAATCAAAAACATTTTTGATAAAGATATTTCCGAAGCGGCTTTTGGTGCGAAAGAAGGTTTTCAATTGGTTGATTCTGATTTTCTAAACGGATTGAATTACAAAGAAGCGACTAAAAAAGTCATCTCGGAACTCGAAAAAATAAATCAAGGAAAAGGAAAAATCAATTACCGTTTGCGTGATGCGGTTTTTTCTCGCCAAAGATATTGGGGCGAACCCTTTCCGGTATATTACGTGAATGGCTTGCCACAAATGATTGATGCAAAACACTTACCAATCGTGTTGCCGGAAGTGGAGAAATATTTGCCAACCGAAGATGGACAACCGCCTTTAGGGAATGCTTTGGTTTGGGCTTGGGATAGTGTAAATAATAAAGTGGTTGACACGAATTTGGTGGACAACAATACAATTCATCCTTTAGAATTGAACACAATGCCAGGTTGGGCGGGAAGTTCCTGGTATTGGATGCGTTATATGGATGCACACAATGACGGAGAATTTGCCAGTCAAGAAGCTTTGAAATATTGGGAAAGCGTGGATTTATACATTGGCGGAAGCGAACACGCTACAGGCCATTTATTGTATTCTCGTTTTTGGAACAAATTACTGAAAGACAAAGGTTTTGCGCCAACCGAAGAGCCATTCAAAAAACTGATTAATCAGGGAATGATTTTGGGAATGAGTGCTTTTATTTATCAGTCAGTTAGTGAAAATAAATCAGCTCCAACATTATATATATCAAAAGAACTTTTAAATAAAGATTCAATTGAAAGTAATTGGATTGAAAGAAAAGATGAACTTTTTAAAGATGCAGGATTGACAGATGAGGAAATAAAAAATGTTATTTTCAGAGCAATCCATATTGATGTTTCAACTTTGAAAAATGAAAATGAAGTTAATTTAGAGAGATTAAAATCTTGGAGAAGTGATTTTAATGATGGAGTATTCTTTACGGAGGAAGATGGAAGATTTCTTGTACTTCGCGAAATTGAAAAAATGTCGAAATCGAAATACAATGTTGTAACTCCAGATGATATTTGTAACGAATACGGAGCAGATACTTTGCGTTTGTACGAAATGTTTTTAGGTCCATTGGAACAAGCTAAACCTTGGAATACAGCAGGAATTTCGGGAGTTTTTGGATTCTTAAAAAAATTATGGAGATTGTATTTTGACGAAAATGGTTTGATTGTCACTAATGATGAGCCAACGAAAGACAACTTGAAATCCCTACACAAAACCATTAAAAAAGTGGCAGAAGACATCGAAGGTTTCTCTTTCAACACTTCGGTTTCACAGTTTATGATTTGCGTGAATGAATTATCTACGCAAAATTGTCATTCTCGTGCTATTTTGGAACCATTGACGGTTTTGATTTCGTCTTACGCGCCGCATATTGCCGAGGAATTGTGGAGCCAATTAGGGAATTCAGGTTCGATTTCGACGGTGGATTTTCCAACATTGGACGAAAAACATTTGGTGGAAAGCAGCAAGGAATATCCGGTTTCCTTCAATGGAAAAATGCGTTTCACCATCGAATTGCCATTGGATTTATCCAAGGAACAAATCGAGGAAATCATTATGAAAGACGAAAGAACCCTGAAACAATTAGACGGGAAAACTCCAAACAAAATAATCATAGTTCCTGGAAAAGTGATTAATTTAGTCGGGTAGAGACGCACTGCGGTGCGTCTCCACTGAATGTCATTTTGACATTCGATTTTGGGGCAAAAAAATGGCTTAAAATTTGATGATACGTTTGTAAATTTATATTTAAAAATAAAAATATGGGAATGAGTTATTTAGTTTTGGCTGGAGCAATTATGCTCGTAAGCTGGTTGATAAGCAATACTTTAAAAAACAAATTTGAAAAATACTCCAAACTGCATTTGCAAAACGGAATGTCCGGACAGGAAATCGCCGAAAAAATGCTGGCCGATCACGGAATTCGTGACGTAAAAGTGATTTCGGTAGCAGGACAATTGACAGACCATTACAATCCAACAGATAAAACGGTCAACTTGAGCGAGGCTGTTTTTAACCAAAGAAATGCCGCCGCCGCTGCGGTTGCTGCCCACGAATGTGGTCATGCCGTGCAACACGCTACAGCTTATAGTTGGTTGACGATGCGTTCTCAATTGGTTCCGGTTGTGAATGTTGCATCGACTTATATGCAATGGATTTTGATTGGAGGAATTTTGATGTTGCGAACTTTTCCGCAATTATTGTTAGTAGGAATCGTGATTTTTGCCGCAACCACATTGTTTTCGATTATCACTTTGCCGGTAGAATATGACGCGAGTAATCGTGCATTGGCTTGGTTAGAAAACAAAAGAATGCTGAATCAGGACGAACAAGCTGGAGCAAAAGATGCTTTAAAATGGGCTGCAAGAACGTATGTTGTGGCTGCTTTGGGGTCAATTGCCACTTTGATGTATTACATTTCAATATTCAATAATAGAAGGTAATATCAATATAATTTAGGATACAATCCGTCTCGATTTTGTATTGAGACGGATTTTTTTTGCCAAATAATCTTCTGCTACAACTAAATCAGCCTGTCGATTTGTTGTTCCAAAGAAATAAACGTTTCCGTTCTGGAAACGCCTTCAATAGTCTGAATTCGGGTGTTTAGCAACTGCATTAAAGCTCCTTGTCGCGACAAATAATTTGATTAAAACTGATCGGTTTTCGACTGTCTAATGACATTCTAACACTTCTGAAATTTTCTTTAAATCTTTTACAGCTTCTGAATTTCTGGCTGCTTTGTATAAGTAAATTCTAACAAACGCCATTGTGTTATAACCTAAATTTGGTATTTGCTGTTAACTTTGAACCCTAAATAACACCAGATTGTTCCAGTTTTCGCAACCTTTAGTGAATAGCATCTAGCAGCTCCCAAAATTCCAATTTTATTGGCAATTTGAAGGATTGGTTTTCGTGCATCTTCCATCAGGTCGCGTAAAATTTCTTTGTCGATACCGTCTATTTCTACAATAAGTGAGTTGATTTTCATAAGTTTCTATTTATAACTAAATTTTTGAATTTAGTTTAAATTGTGAATCACAAGTTAATCAAAAAGAAATAATTAATTGAATTTAATTGGTATCATAAATTGTTTAATTGATTGCGACATAAAAGCTATTACCACAGATTCGCAGATTTTAAAATTAATTTGAATTTAAAATCTGCGTTTTTTTAATATTCCCACAGGCTATATGGTTTTGATATTAATTTTTTATTCACTAAGTCGATTTCAATATTAAAATTTCGGCATTACAATTTCCCAATTATAAATACTACTTTTGATACTTTCGAGTTAAAGTATTTATGTTAAAAAACATCTTGATTTTGTGGGCAATAATCTGCTTTTCTGGACTACAGGCCCAAGAAATCAATTCGCCGTACAAAATCAAAAAAATTCTCGTTTCCCGTGATACTATTCATCTTGAAAACGAAAACCTGAACCCGAGTTTTTTCAAATTGCTTGACGTCAATGACAAACCAATTGACAGCACTTTCTACAAAATAAATTTCGAAAAAGGAACCCTGATTTTAAAAGAAAATTTTCTTCAAAATTCAGATTCCATAACGGCGCATTACCTAAAACTCCCTGAGATTTTAACCAAAGAATATCGCATTTATGATGCTAGTAAAGTGGTTAGTAATGAAGCAGCATCCGGAAATTTGTATAGTGTTGAAGCCACTCAACAGAAAAAAAATATTCCTTTCGAAGGACTCAACACTTCAGGAAGCATCACGCGTGGCGTTACCATTGGCAACAATCAAAACACAGTTTTAAACTCGAATCTGGATTTGCAAATCACCGGAAAACTATCCGAAAAAGTAAGTTTACGCGCTTCCTTGCAAGACAATAATATTCCGTTGCAAGATGGAGGTTATTCTCAAAAACTGGATCAGTTTGACAATGTTTTTATGGAACTTTTCAGCGATAAATGGAACATTCGAGCCGGAGATGTTTTTCTTGAAAACCATAAAACCCAATTTCTGAATTTCAACAAAAAAGCCCAAGGACTGACCGCAAGTTTTGACTTTGGAACAGAAGAAAACAAAACAAATGTTTTCGCTTCAGCGGCATTGGTCAAAGGGCAATATGCCAAAAGTAATTTTGTGGGACAGGAAGGAAACCAAGGTCCGTATAAATTAATTGGACAAAATGGCGAATTATATATTCTCGTGATTTCAGGTTCAGAGCGGGTTTATGTGAATGGAATTCTTCTGAAACGGGGAGAAAACAATGATTACACCATAGATTATAATGCCGGAGAAATCATTTTTACACCACTTTTTACCATTACTTCCGAAATGAGAATCACTATAGAATACCAATATTCTGAACAAAATTACACCCGATTTGTTACTTATGCTGGTGGTTCTCACGAAAACAAAAAATGGAGTTTTGGCGGTTATTTGTATTCCGAAAGCGATTTGAAAAACCAGCCTTTACAACAAAGTCTTTCTACGGAACAAGCACAAATTTTAGCTGATGCCGGCGACAATCCTGATTTAATGGTCGCACCTTCGGCATACTTAGATTCCTATTCTGACAACAAAATTTTGTACAAAAAAACAATGGTAAACGCCATTGAAGTTTTCGAATATTCGAATAATCCTACAGCTGTATTATTCAATGTCAGGTTCAGTTTGGTTGGAACCAATAAAGGAAATTACATTTTAAAAAACACCGCCACAATTGGAAGAATTTATGAATATATCGAACCCATAAATGCTATTCCACAAGGAAATTACGAACCCATTATTCAATTAGTGGCGCCAATAAAAATACAGGTTGCCACCTTTTTGGGAAAATACAAGCCAACAGAAAAAACAGCAGTCGATTTTGAAATTGGGTTGAGCAACAACGATAAAAACCTGTTTTCTTCAATGGATGATTCCAATAATCAGGGCTTAGCAACAAAAATAAATGCACGACAACGCCTCTTTTCAAAGAAATGGAATGTGGATGCTTTTGCCAATTATCAGTTTGTCCAGAAAGATTTCAGAACTGTTGAAAGACTATATAATGTTGAATTTGGCAGAGATTGGAATCTCGGAACAACTACTATTGGCAATCAAAGTTATTTGGTTTCTGGATTGCTTATGGCGTTGCCAGAAAAAGGAAACTTGGTTTACCAATTTGAAAAACTGGATTTCTCCGAGAGTTTTTCGGGAAATCGTCATATTTTGAATGCACTATTTAATTTGAAAGATTGGAAAATTCAAAGTCAGGGAAGTTTCCTGAATAGCGATGCCACGGATTGCTCCGCCTGTTCGTCCGCCGCGGCGGGACTCGGGTCAACATCTAAATTCTTGCGTAACCAATCTCAAGTCAAATATCATTTTAAGAAAAACTGGATTGGCAGCAGCCTGAAACTGGAAGACAACCAAGAAAAAGACAAATCAACCAATCAATTTTCGGCATTGAGCCAACGCTTTTTAGAATATGGTTTTTTTGCCGGTCGTGGCGACAGCACCAAGGTTTTCGTGGAATTGGGTTATTTTAAAAGAACGAATGACAGCTTGCAAAATGGAATCATTCAACGCGTGAACAACTCCCAAACCTTTGCCTTGAGATCAAAATTGATTCAAACCAACAAAAGCGATTTATCTCTTTTTGTAAATTACAGGGTTTTGAATTTTGTCGATGCAGCCAAGAGAAATGAACCTTCGCTAAATTCCAGAATGGTTTACAACGACCGTTTTTTGAACCAATTAATTCAATCTACGACCGTTTTTGAAACCAATTCCGGTTCCATTCCGCAGCAGGAATTTACCTATCTTGAAGTTCCCGCAGGGCAAGGAGTTTATACCTGGAATGATTATAACAGCAACGGAATTCAGGAATTAGAAGAGTTTGAAGTAGCTCCTTTTATCGATCAGGCCAAATACATCAGAGTCTATTTGCCCAACCGGATTTACATCAAAACACACCAGAATAAATTCTCCCAATCGATTGTATTAAATCCCAATCAATGGCAGAACGAGGATGATTTTAGAAAAATACTTTCTCATTTCTACAACCAAACTTCCTTTCTCATCGACCGAAAAATTGAAAATAGAGGCGATAATTTCGACATAAATCCTTTTAACAATTCAACTGAAAATGTGTTGGGATTGAATTCCAGTTTCAGGAACAGCCTGTTCTTTAATCGAGGAAAACAATACCATTCCGTTACTTATTCTTATATCCAAAATGAGACTAAAAACTTGCTTTCTGTTGGTTCACAGGAAGCTAAAAACAGTTCAAATCAGTTGCAATATTCGCACTTGTACAAGAAAAGTTGGTTGTTCGGTTTTTTTGCTAAAACAATTCAAACCTCTATTGCATCAGAAAATTTTCCTGAAAAAAATTATGACATAAAAGGGTATCAATTGGCACCAAAAATCAGTTATTTGTTTTCAAAAAGCACCAGTTGGGATTTATTTTATGAACTGCAAAACAAGGAAAATCAAATCGGGAGCTTGGAAACTTTACTGCAAAACAGGTTTGGAACTTCCTTTACGTATGCTGGTAAAAAGAATTTCACGATGAATGGAGAAGTTTCGTTTTACCAAAATAAATTCGTTGGAAATGAATTTTCGTCTGTTGGATTTCAAATGCTCGAAGGATTACAAACCGGACAAAATCTGACTTGGAGATTGCTTTTGCAAAAAAACCTGACCAACTTTTTAGATATAAACTTTAATTATCAAGGACGAAAAAGTGAAAGTAGTCAAACAATTCACACGGGAAGCGTTCAGTTGAGAGCTTATTTTTAATTTAATTTTTTGCGGAATTTAAAATTGTAATAATTATTTTATTAACTTTATTCTTTAAACTTATAAATCAACTCATTATGAAAAAATTAATTCTATTATGCTTACTTTTTGTTTTTTCAGCAACATTTTATGCCCAAGATTCTAAATCAAAAAAGGAACCTGCTAAAAAAGAAACTACCAAAAAGAAATCAGGCTATGATTACGACAAAGATGTTCCTGTAAAATCAACCAAAAAGGAAACCACAAAAAAAGAATCTTCTTCTAAAGAGACAGAGAAAAAAGAAACCAAAAAAGAATCTTCTCCAAAGTCATCGGACAAAAAAGAAACCAGCAAATCTAAATCGGGTTATGATTACAACAAAGATGTACCTGTAAAGCCAACAACAGCCAAAAAAGATACTAAAGCTGATGCAAACAAAGTTGACGCTAAAATTAAAGACGAAAAATATACAAAAGGCAATTCAAAAAAGAAAGAACCAAAATTAAAAGAATCTAATGAAAAAGCGCCAAAAACTCCAGATAAAGTAACTGGAGAATACAACGGTAAAAAAGTGTATACTGGCCCAAGAGGAGGAAAATATTATATCAACAAAAACGGGAATAAAACCTATATTGAAGACTAATATTCCACTGAAAAACTTAAACTGTCCAGAAAATAAAATTTTGGGCAGTTTTTTTATACCATAACTTAATGGTATGGTAATAGTTTATAAATACACACGAATCACTCATTATGTATCTTTCGAACTTGAAAACATATAGATATCCCCATAAATGACTTTGAGTTCAACTAATAAAACCATCTTGATTGCTCCTTTAAATTGGGGTTTAGGTCACGCTACGCGATGTATTCCGATTATTAAAGCATTACAGGAAAACAATTATATTCCAATAATTGCTTCAGATGGAATTGCTCTTGAGCTGTTGCGAAAAGAGTTTCCATACATAAAAACGCTAAAATTGCCTTCGTACCAAATTGAATATGCCAAGAACGGCAAAAATTTTAAATGGAAACTATTGCAAAATTTTCCAAAAATGATGAAAGCAGTTTTGAACGAAAAAAAACTGATCAAAAAATGGATCAAAAAATACGATATTGAAGGCATTATTTCTGACAATAGATTAGGTGTTTTTAGCAAAAAAGTGCCTTCGGTATTTATCACACATCAATTGAATGTGATGACGGGAAACACGACTTGGATTACCAGCAAACTGCATCAGCATATTATAAAAAAACACAAGGAATGCTGGGTTCCGGATGTTGAAGGAACTCCAAATTTGACCGGCAAATTAGGCCATCTGGAAAAGGTAGATTTAGAACTAAAATACATTGGCTCTCTAAGTCGATTGCATAAAAAAGAAACTCCAAAAATCTATGATTTAATGATCATTCTTTCGGGACCAGAACCTCAACGCGGACTATTGGAAGAAAAATTGAAAAAGGAAATTTTGAAGTTTGAAGGAAAGGTCATTTTTATAAAAGGAATTGTTCAAAAAAACCAAAAAAAGGAACAAATAGAAAATGTTACCTATTACAATTTTATGAATACACGCCAATTGGAACAAACTTTTAACGAAAGTGATATGGTGTTATGTCGTTCTGGTTATACCACTATTATGGACTTGGTGAAACTAGAGAAAAAAGCCTTTTTTATTCCAACTCCAGGTCAGTTTGAACAAGAATATTTGGCCGAAAAATTAGAGAAAGAAGGTTTGGTTCCTTATGCAAAACAAGATGATTTTAAAATGGAAAACATCTCTGAAGCTCAGTATCATAAGGGATTAACTGGATTTAGTAACACAATAAATTGGGGAGAATTATTTGAAGTTTTTGAGAAATAAAGGGCCTTAATTTTTATAACATTAAAAAACCCGAATTACACTAAAGTATAATTCGGGTTTAAATATTCATAACAAAATTAACACTATAAATTCAGGTCTTCGTGTTTATCGTGCTTGATTATTTTGGCATTTACCATAAAATGCACGTACTCGGCAATATTAGTGCAGTGTTCAGAAATACGTTCCAGATGCTTCAACACAATCACAAGATTGGTTCCAGAAACAACAACTTTCGAATGTGATTTCATTTCTCCAATAATTCCATCTATTGCATCATCCCCTTTCTTCTTGATTGTATTATTCAAAACAAAAACTTCTCCTATTGTTGCCTCATCACGTTTCAAGAAACATTCATTAGTTTTTATGGTAATTAACTCAACTTGTTTAGCCAAATCTGCAATTTCAAACTTGGCAATCAAGTCGTGTTTGTCTTTAATATTCTTCGATCTTTTTATGACGCTAACAGCCAAATCCCCTATTCTTTCTATCTCGTTGCTGATTTGCATTGACGCCATTATAAAGCGTAAATCTGAAGCTACAGGCTGCTGTAAAGCAAAGATACTTTGACAAATTTCGTCGATTTTCACGTCTAACTTATCAATTTTGCTTTCCGTTTTCTTTACTTCTTTTCCTTCAATAGGTTCAGATAATAATGCTTTTACAGATTCGCTTACTTGGGTTTCGGCAAGATTGCCAATTTTAATAATTACGCTTTTTAGTCTTTCTAGTTCTATTTCAAAGTGTGTCATACAATTTTAGATTTTGGATTTTAGATATTGGATAAAAGATTTTGAATACGCTTATTATCCGAATCTTCCCGTGATATAATCTTCCGTTTGTTTTTGTTCTGGTTTTGTAAATATAGCATTTGTTTTGCCAATTTCTATTAATTCACCAAGATAAAAGAATGCTGTGTAATCGCTGGTTCTTGCGGCTTGTTGCATATTGTGCGTAACGATAATTATGGTGTATTGTTCCTTTAATTCGTGAACCAATTCCTCAATTTTTGAAGTGGAAATTGGATCCAAAGCACTTGCCGGTTCGTCCATCAGAATAATGTCTGGGCTTACCGCCAATGTTCTTGCAATACACAAACGTTGTTGTTGTCCTCCAGAAAGTCCCATCGCTGAATCGCCCAATCTGTCTTTTACTTCATCCCAAATAGCAGCTTGTCTTAGCGAAGTTTCCACAATTTCGTCTAATTCATTTTTAGCTTTAATTCCGTTGATTTTTGGACCGTAAGCAATGTTCTCATAAATAGATTTTGGGAACGGATTTGATTTCTGAAAAACCATTCCGATTTTCTTTCTAATATTGACAACATCTACATTTTTATCATAAATATCAATGCCTTCAACCAGCATTTGCCCGGTAATTTTCACATCGGGAATAAGGTCATTCATTCTGTTGATGCATCTCAAAAACGTTGATTTTCCACAACCTGAAGGGCCAATTAATGCCGTAACCTTATTTCTTGGAATCTCTAGTGAAATTTCTTTTAGCGCCTTTTTTTCGCCGTAGTATAATGATAAATCTTTTACTTCTATTTTTATGTTTTTCATTGTAATTTTTGTTAAGTCTAAAATATAAATTATTAGTTAGAATTCCCTGAATTATTTTGCTTTTCTCCTAATTCTGGATCTAATAATTACTGCTACCAGGTTTAATGATAAGGTTAGAATTAACAATACTAACGTTGTAGCAAATTGTATTGGCATTGTTTTTTCGACATCAGAAGATTGGGTTGACATAATATAAATGTGGTAACCCAAATTCATAAATTGATCACTCAAAGATTTTGGCAAAGTGGCCAAATAATAAGCAGCTCCTGTAAATAAAATGGGAGCAACTTCACCAGCACCACGACTTACAGCAAGAATTGTTCCTGTCATAATTCCTGAAATTGAACCTGGAAAAACAACATTTTTTATGGTTTGCCATTTGGTTGCGCCTAATGCCAAACTTGCTTCTCTTAACTCGCGTGGAATTGTTTTTAAAGCTTCTTCGACAGAAACAATAATCACGGGAAGTGTAAGCAACGACATTGTAAGACTTGCCCAAAGAATATTGGGTTGTCCCCAATGCAACTCGCCGCCATTAAAAGCCTTGTCCATTCCTGTCCCCATAAATTGGATGAAAAATCCAAGTCCAAATAGTCCAAAAATAATGGATGGCACAACGGCTAATGTTCGAACCGAGAAACGAACTGCCGCAGCGATTTTCGAATTTTCTTTGGCATATTCCGTTAAATAAATGGCGGTTATTGTCCCGAAAGGAACTGCTGCAATCGACATCACGACCACCAAAATAAAAGTTCCAATCAAGGCCGGAAAAATTCCTCCTTTTGTCATTCCGTCTG
>Ga0208115_1000230_pt1 | contig 13638 bp, 8 predicted proteins | sample LakWasMeta4_LOW4_2_FD_183856 | JGI IMG/M metagenome (GOLD analysis project Ga0208115, IMG submission 183856) | Freshwater sediment methanotrophic microbial communities from Lake Washington under simulated oxygen tension - Sediment Metagenome... | ecosystem: Environmental > Aquatic > Freshwater >...
CAACATGGCCTCTCGCATACGGGCGAAAATATAAATCCCGTAATCGACACCTATACCGACACCCAGAGCGACCACGGTCAGGGTATTCACCTTCATGCCGATGTCGAGGAAAGTCATCAGGGTATGGCCAAGTTCGGTAACCAGCACAAGAGGCAACACGATGCAAAGCGCTGCCAGCGGGCTGCGGAAGCTGATCAGGCACATCACGAAAACGGCGCCATAGAGCAGATACAAAATCGTATGTTCCGACTGCCGCACGGTGTCGTTAATCGCCGCGGCTACACCGAGGTTGCCGGTGCCCAGGCGAATATTGATCTGGTCGGTACCGTAGGTTTCACCTTTTTCCGATGCCGCCAACTCGGCTGCATCGCGCTTCTCGGCGAATTTTTCTTCATACAACTTATTCTCGGTACGGAATTTTTTCGTTTCCGCCACGATGCGATCAATGGTAGTCGCCTTGTGATCCGTCGCGAACACCATGACCGGCATGGTACGGCAATCGGAATCGAGCAAGCCGCTGTCGGTATCGAAACTTTGTGTCGCCTGACGCATGGTATCGCTGTCGCGCGGCAGTGTACGCCACTTGATGGAACCTTCATTCCAGCCGGCATTCGCGATTTTCGCCGCCATAGGCAATGTCATGACCTGCTCGACACCCTCGACATTGTTGAGATGCCATGCCAGACGGTCGATGGTTTCCATCGCCTTGTAGCTGCCGGTACAGGCCGACGGTCCGGCTTCGACAATCACGTTCATGATGTCGACGCCCAAACCGAATTCCTTGCTGATCGCAACGGCATCCTGATTGTAACGCGAGGCCGGAATACCGAATGTTTCCATGAACTTGGTTTGAACCGGCGGACGCAACTCGGCAACACCCTGTTCGGCATCGCCGATCAGAACCTTGTTGCCCTGCATCCAGGCAAAGAACCAGATCACGGCACCGACCACAATAATGATGGCGGCCGGTTTCGGCTTGCTGAAATTACTGAGAAAAGCCCAAATCTTGTCGAATTGAGTTAGCTGACGCAGACGGTAAGCCCGCTTGTTTTCCATGTTGCGAAGCTTGGTATAGCTCAGCAATACCGGCAGCAATACCAGATCGGTAAGAATCGTGAATGCCACACCGATAGTCGCGGTGACGGCCAATTCCCGGATCATCTGGATATTGATCACCATGATCGCCGCAAAACCGATGCAGCCAGCAACCAATGCAACGGTTCCGGGTATCAACAGAGCACGGAATGAATTACGCGCAGCCTCAAGCGGAGGATGTGCATTCTTCGCACGCTCCCTCAATTCGGCGACGGTACCTTCTTCCAGGCCGCCGAAAAATATCTCGCCGCGGAAACGATTGATCATCTGTTCGCCGTGGCTGACCGCAATGGCGAAGATAAGGAAAGGCGTCAACATGTTCATCGGGTCGATGCCGTAACCTAGCAGGCGCAAGGCACCCAACATCCAGACGACCGACACCATTGCCACGAAGACCGTCAACGATGCCAGTTTTATCGAGCTCGAGTAGATGAACAACAGGAGCCAGGTAAAGGCAATCGTGATGATGAAGAACCAGCCGACCGATTTGGCGCCGTCAGTAATGTCGCCGACGACTTTTGCAAAGCCGATGATGCGAATCTTGATATTGCCTTTTTCGTATTTCTTGCGGAGGGCTTCAAAGTCGGCGGCAATTTTCGGGTAGTCGGTTTTTTTGTCTTTGCTCTCCGGAATAAGATCCGCCCAGATCATCGTGCCGCTATAGTCCTTGGCCACCAGGCGTCCGACGATATTCGCCTTGACGATATTGCCCCGAATGGTACTGAACTGTTCCGGCGTACCGGTATTCGATGATGGCGAATAGGAATTCGGAATAACATTGCCGCCTGCGAAGCCGTCTTCCACCACTTCGACAAAACGGACATTGGGTGTAAACAAGGAACGCATGCGTGCGTCATCTGTCGAATCCAGACTCATCACGTCATTGCTGACTTTTTCCAGCGTGCCCATGTATTCGTCGCTGAAAATATTTCCATCCTCGGCAAATACCGCAACCAGCACTCGGTTCGCACCACCAAAACCTTCCTCGTATTGTTCGAAGGTTTTCATGTACTCGTGTTCGCGAGGAATCTGTTTCTTGAAACCGGCGTCGACGGCAAGTTGCGATGCAAAATAGAGCATGGCGACCGTGATAGCCGCAAATATGACCAACACCAAGGGACGTGAACTGAAAACTATTTTTTCAGCAAAATTACAAAATGCCGATGGCTGGCTATTGCTAGGAAGGCTCATGGTGTCTCCGTATTTGCTGTAAACAGTTCGGCACCTTTCTCGCCGACCAATACCAATTGTCCATCGCTTGAAGTGGCGGCACCTGCGAATACCGGCTCCTCACCGGATTTCGTTCGCACTACACTCGAGGTAAATGCGGATGCGGCATCGCTTCTGCGTAAAACGACACCATTGGCACCTACCAGAACGGCACCGCCATTCAGCATGTCAATGCCGCCCATCAGCGTTGCATTGTTTCCCGATTGCAGCTTGTTCCAGCTCTCGCCGCGATCAGTCGATTCAAAAATATTGCCGCGTAATCCGTAAGCAAGAATGTTGTTGTCGTTCCAGGACATGACACCGAACATCGAACCCTTGTAAGGGAAGGCCAATTTGTTCCAATTCGCGCCCTTATCGACGGAACGATAGACGGTACCGCGTTCTCCGACGAGAACCAGTGTGCCGTCAGTCAATTTGGTCATGGCGTTGAAGTGCGGATCCGCCTCGTCACCCAGTGCCAGATCGGCATCGGTAAATGTGCCGCTCTCGCTGGCAACCGGCCCGACTGTCGGCGCTACGACCGCAGCATTAATTTTGCGGGGCGTCCAGGTCGTTCCGCCGTCCTGTGTTTCGAGCATAAGGCTGTAGGCACCGATGGCGAAGCCGTGCTGGTCGTCCAAAAACAGGATATCCAGAATGGGGGCACCCTGGGACGGGCTCTCCGAGCCGGGGACGAATACATCCACACGTTGTCGGACCCATGTTTTTCCGCCATCGCTCGAAGCTATGATCAGTCCATCGTGTCCGGCGGCCCACATTTTCTGGTCAATCGCCGCGATGCTCGTGAGTGTGGAACGGGTCGGAATTGCGCTGATTTGAGTCCAGGTTTTGCCATCGGGAGACGACAGCACATGGCCGCGCTCACCAACCGCAAAATATCCTGCATTCGTCTGGGTTATATCCAGCAGAAGCGACTTGTCTGCCAATGCTTTTGTTTCGGCCGTCAGTTCTGCCGAATCCGTAGATGCCTTCCCTGCTGTTTGTGCAAACAGCGGCAAAGTCATCGCAAATAGAAAAGTAACGAGATAACGCTTACTCGAAGAATGCGAATTCGACATGTTGGTCCCTTAGCGTTTTTTTTGAAGCCCCAAAGCAGCCGCGCCCTTTCGGGCGCGGCTTTCAGAACAATCGCTTAGCGTACGCCGCTACTGCGTAGTTCTTGTGGCGAGAAGTTCGCCGGCGAGGTTGGATAGCTGAAATCGAACGGTTTTTCCTGATTATCCAGCAGACCGGAAATATAACGGCCGGATTTCAAATCATGGTGCGTTTCGAGCGTGGCCCAGAAGGTCGGCAATTCATAGAAGTTGATCGACGGCGCTTCGGAATAACGCCACATGTTTCCCTGGCCATCGTAGTGGTCAACAACCAGGATTTGATAGCTGTCTTCATCGAGATAGAAAGTACGGCGGCTATTGATGTGACGCTTGCCGGGTTTCAATTTCGCTTCAACAACCCAGACACGGTGTAACTCGTAACGCAGATAATCCGGGTTCAGATGGTTAGGACGAATCAAGTCCTTGACCTTGGTGTTGCCGCTGTGTGCTTTATAGGAATTGTAGGGAACCAACATTTCCTTTTTGCCTTCCAGCGTCCAGGTAAAACGATCCATGGCGCCATTGAACATGTCGGTCATGTCATTGGTACGCAAACCGTCGGTGGCAGTACCGGGATTATCATAGGCAACGTTTGGTGCCAGACGAACGCGACGTTGACCGGGGTTGTAAATCCAGGCTTTACGCGGCTGCGAGGCAGAGTTGAGTGATTCATGGACCAGCAACACTTGACCTGCCAAACGTGGCGGGCTGAGCACTTCTTGTTTGAAGTACAAAAGAATGTTGTTGATGTTTTCGGAAGTATTGCCTGGCTTGTAGTAAAGACCCAGCAGCTCTTCTTTCAAACGAACCATCTGATAGGCACCGGATGCCGATGGAGCGGCCTGATTTGCGTAACGCAAACCTGACACGCCTTTGTATTTCAGCTTGTGGTTCCAGATCAGCTCTTGGGCATTGTTCGGAATCGGGAAAGGAAAGCCTTCGGCGCAATTCTGGATGCCTTCACCATTTGCTATCAATTTACATTGCGTTGCATTTTTCTTGGTGAAATCATAAGTGCGCTGCGGGAATGCAGCACTGCGACGCGTCGGGTATACGATCATTTTAAAGGTCGGATACTTCTTGAACATGGCTTGCTGGCCAACGGTCAGTTGCGTTGCATATTGCGTGTAGTTTGCCGGCGTGATCGTAAAGCGCGGCTTGTCAGCGGCAAACGGGTCGGGATGGAACATCCCGGCCTTGTAACTTGCCAACGGACGCGTAATACCACCTTCCCACGCGGGAATGGTGCCATCGGCGTTACCGGCTTTTTCCGCGCCGGTGGGTGTCAATTTGCCACCCAGCTGCGCGGCTTTGTCTGCACTCACTGCTGCTTGTGCAGTACCAATCGAAAATACCGCTGCACTGGCAATAACGGCTAGTGCGGTTTTATTAAATAATTTCATTCGATGCCCTCCCTATATGGCTTAGAACGAATACTTGACGCTGAAAGATGCGAAATCGCGATCACCGATTTGGTTCAAGTTACCCGCGCCGTAGAAGCGCGTCCAGCTCAAATCAAATACCACTTTGTTCAGATAGTTCGCCTCTGCACCAATCGTGTAGGACTTACGACCTTCCAGGAAATTTCCGCCTGGACCTGGGCTGATACCGCTGACGTCATGGCTAAATGCAATACGCGGCGAGAAAGTGATTGGCGTGCCCATGAAGCTGTTGTAATCGGCACGAGCTGCTAAACGATAGCCCCATGAGAATGGAGTCGGGAAACCATCGGTCGTTGTGTACGGGTTGCGAAGCGCACCGGCAAATGCTGGGTTATTTAATGCAGCTGCAAGTGCGAAGAATTGCGGGCTACCCACGATAGGCGACGCGTTATAGGCAGCAATCAATGCCTGCAAATCATCACTCAACGAAACGCCGCCACCGGTATCGGTACCTTCACCTTCGTAACGCAGTACGGAAGGATCTTCCATATCCCAGACCTGGGTTGCACCGATTTCACCCACCAGTGCGATTTGATCTGCACCCAATGCCTGACCGAAGGCTTTGGTGAATGTCATCTGCAATTGGCTAACTTCTTTCTCGCGCCAGCCTTTAACTTCCTGGCCGGAGGTAAATGTGCCGAGTTGGCTGGAGAAACGAGCTGCAATTGGCGCACCACCAGCTTGCAAAATGGGGTTCAACGGAGTGAGTGCCGCAAACAACAATTCAACGTCGTCAACCTGTAAAGGTTGGTTCGGGCGATAGCTGATTTCACCTTGCCATGCAATACCACCTGGCAAGGTGGTGTTAAAGCTCATGCCGTACAGCTGGATATCTTCCGGATACTCGACAAAGTACGATGCATTATTACCTGGGGAAACACCACCACCAGCCAGGAAGCCCGGGATGTTGACCGCATAACCGGACAACAATGGCAAACGGCTGTGATAGTTCATCGCATAGAAAGCAAAGTCGGTTTGGTTCAATGCTTCGGAGAAGTAACGAACGGCGATACCGCCTTGTCCGTCATCACTGGTTTTACGGTCAGGACCGCGTGGCACCGCATTGCGGCAGGCAGTCGTCAAAATGCCGGCTGCAGTTGGGGCACCGTATATCCCAACCAGAGTAGAATAACGATCACTATTGGTGACACTACCGCCAGGCAAGCAAGTAGCCGCAAAGTTTTCAGGATTGTTCACGGGTTGCGGGGCAATACCGAAACCCAACATGACGTAAGTGCCACCATTGGTAGCGAAGTCGTTTTGGCTGAAATAGGTACCGGCTGGATCGGCTTCAGTTTGTTCGAATTCGGTCAGGTAAAACCCTTCAACCGAAAGATTGTCGGTGATGCCGAAGGAAGCCCACAGCGCGTCGACAGGCAGGAATGCTTCTTTAAGTTCGGCACCTGCTACACGGAGTTTTGAGACGTCAATCGGGTTCACGACATTGATGCCGCCCTGAATGAAGGTGCTTTCGCCCCAGCTGATCACTTGGCGGCCAACGCGGGCGCTCAGTTTGTGATCGCCCAAATCAAAGTTGCCATAAATGAACGCATCGAGAAGACGGAAATCCTTGCCGACTTTTTCCTTGGCGGCAGCGGAGAGCTCTTCACGACCGACATTTTCCATATCGTAGAAGTAGCTGGCGCGAACAAACGCACCGAAATTTTTGTATTGCAGATCCAGTTCGGATGTAATTTTGAATGCCTGGGAAATGGCATCGCCTTGATCGTAAAGCAGGTTGCCGTCATCACGGTTGATCGAGAACCGGCCTGGCGCCGCGATTTGCGTCGGTGAACCTGGGAACGTACCCAGACCATTGAATGGAGCAGCCATGCCTTGATTGAAGGCGCCAATCAAAGGATTGAAATTTGCTTTGCCGATCAGATCGGGATCGCGATCTTCGGTACGCCAGGAATAACCCAGCGACACGGTGGTATCCAGACTGCCGGTGAGTTCGCCGCTTCCGAATTCAAACGCTTGCACCGCAGGTGCTGCAAGCAGTGCAACGGCAACTGCCATTGCCAATGGTGCGCGAGCTCGAAGCCCGGTGGAACGATTTAATTTATTCATTGGTTTATTCCTGATCAGCAGCAAAAGTTTTTTGAATTACAAGCCCCGCGAGACAGATTCATGAAAATAGTTAAATTTTCGCAATTCTGCACGTATTTTGCGGACGCTCCCCCCGGAGACTCGGTTTCCAGTACTTGCATATTAAGAGTCCGTTAGAAAATGGCAATGCTCAAGCGTACGGTTTAACAAAATATTTCCATGCTGCAATGCACAAAATCGAGCTTTCCCTCTAAATCACGGGCTAAACGCCCTAGTCCGACATCCCAGCACCTGCTCTGCCGGCACGGCATCAAACACCCAGTCCTCACTCAAACGCGCAAAAAAGCCATGGCCCAAACCGGGACCGAAGCCTAAAACCGAGGCAATTTGCAGCAAATATCGAAAAACAAAGTCCGGAGTGCGAACCACTTTTGTCGCCGGGGCATGAACCCGCAGGGTTCGCAACAACATCTGGTCAAAACCCAGCACTTCACCTCCGGGAACGTCCAGCAACAACGGACTCGAATACGGCATCGTGATCGAATTAAAAGCCGCCCGGGCAACATCCTGAACGTGTACCGGCTGTCGCAAACCACTGGCGTGCCTGGGCAATATGACAAATCCGAAGCGTTTGGCTACGCTCAACCATCGCGACAGACTTTGATCGCGACCCGATCCGTAAATCAGGGTTGGCCGCAAGACAATCAAATCCGACCCCGAGTCGGACGCATGTTGAATGAGTTTACGTTCACTGTCATACAGTCGCTGCGCAAGCCTTCTTTCAACGGGGTCCGGTGAATCTTTTTTTGTGATGACGCTGGTAGAACCCAAGGCGATGATTTTTTTCGTTTCCAACTGCGTCATCGCAAGCCAATTGGAAAAAGCATCCAGCGGCCCGAGGCTGATGATGGCGTCATATCGTTTTTTCTCCGGAACATAATTTTCCAATCCCGCCTTTTGCCAGACGATATTGCTTTCGTCGGTTTGTTGCGTGCGCGAAAGCGCCGTCACGCAACAATGCAATTCACGGAGCATCGGCAACAGGGCATCACCGACCTGTCCTGACAATCCGAATATCAGCAATTCAGTCATTGCCGTTTTTTTTGAGCTGCCAGTTCAAAAACACGAAGGAAATAATCGCGGCCAGAAAGGAAGCAAGCAAAATTCCCAATCGGTAACTTGCCTGCATCAATTCACCCTGGCCTTCGAAGGCCAGCGAGCCGATAAAAAGACTCATGGTGAACCCGATGCCGCACAACATCGATACACCCCAGAGCATCGGCAAATTCATGCCTTCGGGCAATCGCACCCATTTCAGTTTCAGTAACGCATAGGCAACACCAAATACGCCAAGCTGTTTTCCGATGACCAGTCCTGCCACGATGCCAAGCGGAACCGGGTCAAGCAAATTCGACAACTGGACGCCTTGCAAGGAAACGCCGGCATTTGAAAAAGCGAATACCGGAAGAATGAAATAGGCGACCCACGGATGAAGATAATGCTCCAGCTTTTCCGAAGGTCTGACTGCCCCCTCCTCCGAACCGCCAAGCGGAATGCACAAACCCAAAACGACACCGGCAAGCGTGGCGTGCACGCCAGACTTCAAGACCGCCAGCCACATAAAAAAACCCACGACGAGAAATGCGCCCAGACGCATCACTCCAAATCGATTAAGCAACCACAAACCAAAAAGCGCCAGCATCGCCATGCCCAGCGATAGCATTGACAGATTGGAAGTATAAAATATGGCGATAATGACGATCGCTCCCAGATCATCTGCTACCGCAATGGCTGTCAGCAACAATTTCAGGGCGACCGGCACGCGCGAACCAAGTAAAGACAACACTCCCAGCGCGAATGCAATATCCGTTGCAGCGGGAATAGCCGCGCCTCTGATCGCCACCGGGTCGTTCCAGTTCAAAGCGGCGTAGATCGACATGGGAACAGCCATGCCGCCGATCGCACACATGGCCGGAAGTAAAATCTGTTTTCGATCGGCAAACTGGCCCTCGACAAACTCGCGCTTCAGCTCCAATCCCACCAACAGGAAGAATATTGCCATCAAACCATCGTTGATCCACAACACCAGCGGCTTGTTGATGGAGAAATCGGCAACGCCGAGATGGACGGGCAAATTGAGAAACTTTTGATAAAGGACGTCTGCAGGTGTATTGGCAACTATCAATGCAATGATTGATGCCGCCACCAGCATGATTCCGCCCGCAGACTCAAGACGAAAAAACTCCACCAATTTCAGATAGCCTTTTTGTGGCAATGATTTTTCACTTTGCATCAAACGCCACTTCCTATATTTTTGTCCCGTGGCAGTATAGCCAATCCGTCATTAAGAGAGCGTGAGACGATGTCACTACAACGCATTAGCCTGTTCCTCGGCCCCATTCTCTCGATACTCGCGGCATATCTTTGCATGCACAACGGGCAGAGTTTCGCACTGGCAATGACGGTTGCAGTCACGATCTGCTGTGCCCTATGGTGGCTTGCCGAACCGATACCTGCCCCGGTAACGGCATTATTGCCGCTTGCGATATTGCCCTTGCTCGGCGTACTGAGTGCAAAGGAAGTTGCTCAGAGTTACGGCCACGAATTAATCCTGTTGCTCGCTGGCGGCTTCATGCTGTCACGCGCGCTGGAAAAATCCGGCGCCCATCAACGCCTGGCCATGAAAATGGTCAAGGCTTTCGGTGGCCGCAGCGGACGCCATTTATTGTACGGATTCATCGCCGCAACGGGTTTTGTCAGCATGTGGATTTCCAATACGGCAACAACTCTGCTCATGCTGCCCATTGCCATCGCCATCATCGAAACCTATCCGGACAAAAGACTTGAAGTACCCCTGGTCTTGTCGATTGCCTATGCAGCAAGTATCGGCGGTATGGGAACGCCGATCGGATCGCCGCCGAATCTGGTTTTCATGCAGGTGTACCAGCAAACGACGGGCGTTGCTTACGGTTTTTTTGACTGGATGAAAGTGGGAGTTCCCGTTGCCATTCTAGGCTTGCTATCGCTGGCAATATGGCTTGGTCGAGATTTGAAGAGCTCGCCGACGGCCGAACTGCCCGATATTGGTATTTGGACAAAGGCCGAACGCCGGGTACTGATCGTATTCGCGCTTACTGCAGCAGCATGGATCTTTCGTACCGAGCCTTTCGGGGGCTGGAGCGGATGCTTAGGTTTGGATAAAGCCAATGACGCCAGCGTGGCATTGATCGCCGTCGTTGTTTTATGCCTGATCCCCGACGGCCGCGAAGGGAGGCTGCTCGATTGGGCTTCGGCCGAAAAAATTCCGTGGGGCGCCCTGGTTTTATTTGGTGGCGGGATTGCGCTTGCGACTGCTTTCGATAAATCCGGACTCAGCGACGCCATCGGACAGCATCTCACCGGCTTGCGCCATCTGCCGTTGCCGCTTTTATTGCTCGGCTTGATGATGGGCGTGGTATTGCTGTCGGAAATTGCCAGCAATACCGCAACCGCCGTCCTGCTGATGCCCATACTGGCCGCGACCGCAAAAGCGATCAATGTCGAGCCGGCGCTGTTGATGTATCCCGCCGTCTTGGCCGCCAGTGTCGGCTTTATGCTGCCGGTCGCCACCGCACCCAATGCCATCGCCTACGGTACCGGACGCGTCAGTACGCGCCAGATGATCAGGGAAGGTGCGGTTCTGGACGTGCTATGCGTAATCGTACTTTCGGCTGCCTGCTGGATCGCATTCAATTAGGCCGGGGCAAGATCCTAGTCACGACCAGACCTGGAACAATTCAAATCCAAGCCAGGCCAAAAACAGCAGCAGTAAAACAATGCCTTCGTTTCTATGGATCTTCTGATCGCCGCCCAAAATGGGATAAAGAGCCAAGGTGAACGCCATGGCGGCGGGCAATTCAAAGCCAATGAACGATGCAGGCATGGCTATCGGATTAATGATGGCCATGCCGCCCAGCACAAACAGGAGATTAAACAGGCAAGCACCCAACACCAGCCCGACGACAAGGTTTGCCTTGCCGCTACGTGCCGCCAACACCGCCATGACGACTTCTGGCAAGGCCGTGCCTATCGCCACGACGGTCAAGCCGGTGAGCAAGGGCCCGAAGCCAAGCGACACGCCGATAACCGGTGCTGCATCGATCACGAGTTTTGCGCCGAAATACAACAAGGCGGCGCCAATCGATATCCTTATCGCATTCATTAACGGCGATGTATTGGTCTCGAAAGTGTCCGCCACTTCCTTTTGGACCGAGGCTGTTTCGTTGCCTGCCCGCTTCAGTATGGCAAATACCGTAATGACAAAACCCAGCAGAAGCACGCCGCCCTCCCACTGTTGCAGGCTGCCATCAAGTCCAAACAATAGAACAAGACCGGTTGCCACCAGCAGAAAAACGATTTGCAGCGCCAGTGAGCGCATACCTAGCACCAGGGGCGCGGATATCGCCGCCAGCGCGAGTGTGAGCCCGATGTTGACGATGTTGCTTCCGACGGCGTTACCCAATGCGATCTCGGGATGCCCGGTAAAAATGGCGTATCCGTTGACAACCAATTCCGGAATCGAGGTGGCGAACAACATCATCAATACGCCGGTTTTGAATCCCGACAGGCCAAGACGCTGCGAGAAGCCGGAAATACCCCGAATGGCGGAATCGCCACCCAGCAATAACAACAATAATCCGCAGAAAAAAAGTCCGGTACTCAACATGATGACAGCGCCCCTTTAGATTATTTTTTCGACTACCCGCCGATTTCGAAAAGCTTATTTTTTCCTGGGAAGATACAAATCGGTAATGGTGCCTTCGTAAACTTCCGCCGCCATGCCGATGGATTCACTCAGGGTCGGGTGCGGATGAATGCTGTGGCCGATATCGCTGGCCTCACATCCCATCTCGATCGCCAATACCACCTCCGAAATCAGATCACCGGCATGCACGCCGACAATGCCGCCACCGATAATGCGATGCGTTGTTTCGTCGAATATCAGCTTGGTGAAACCTTCGGTGCGCCCGATACCGATCGCACGGCCACTCGCCGCCCAGGGAAACTTGCCAACGCCGATTGGCAGATTCTTTTCCTTCGCTTCGGTTTCCGTCACGCCGACCCAGGCAATTTCCGGATCGGTATAGGCCACCGATGGTATGACGCGTGCGACCCATTCGCGTTTCTCGCCAGCGGCCACTTCGGCTGCCAGCTTGCCCTCGTGGCTAGCTTTGTGGGCCAACATTGGGTTGCCCACCAAATCGCCAATCGCGAAGATATGCGGCACATTGGTGCGCATCTGCCTATCGACGGGTATGAAACCGCGCTCGGTAACATTCACGCCGGCCAATGATGCATTTACCTTGCCGCCATTTGGGGTGCGACCAACGGCTACCAGGACACGGTCAAACACGGTTTTTTCCGGTGCCGCACCTTCAAAGCCGACATGGATGCCCTCTTTTTTGGCTTCGACTTTGGCCGCCTTGGTTTTCAGATGAATAGCGACACCCGCCTTTTTCAAGCGGTCCGCCAATGGCTTGACCAAATCCTTGTCGGCCCCTGGCATGAGTTGCTCGGCCAATTCGACGACGGTCACTTCGCTACCCAGTGCACGATACACCGTCGCCATTTCGAGACCGATAATCCCGCCACCGATCACCAATAGACTTTTTGGAATGTCATGCAACATCAATGCATCGGTGGAATCCATGACGCGTGCGTCTTCCCAGGGGAATCCCGGCAGTTTCACCGGCTGCGAACCCGTCGCGATAATACACTGCTGAAAACCGAGCGTTTGTTTGCCACTTGCGGTTTCGATTTCAAGCCGGTTCGGTGAAATGAACTTGCCGATACCGTTCACCGTGCGAACTTTTCTCTGCTTCGCCATTCCGGCCAAGCCACTGACCAAGGTGCCTACCACTTTCTCCTTGTGCGTACGCAATTTAGCCAGATCAATTTTTGCCTCGCCAAAACTCACGCCATAGGCCTCGGCGTGCTTCGCTTCTTCAATAACCTCTGCGGCATGCAAAAGGGCTTTTGACGGGATGCAACCGACATTCAGACAGACGCCGCCCAGTTGTGCATAGCGTTCCACCAGCACCACATCCATGCCCAAATCGGCGGCACGGAAGGCAGCGGTATAACCACCGGGGCCTGCACCGAGTACGACAAGTTGACAGTTTATATCGGCATCAGCGACGGCAATACCGGCGGGAATCGACGCGGTATCCATGGATCCGGTAACGGTTGAAGATTTAATTTCCGCGGGCAATTCGGGCGTCATCGTCTTTGCGGCGGCGACATCGACGGCATCTGCTGCTTCGATAATGCCGATCACGCTGCCTTCGGATAATTCATCGCCCAGTTTTACCCTCAATTCCTTGAGCACGCCAGCTGCACTGGCTGGCACTTCCATCGTTGCCTTGTCCGACTCGAGTGTGACAAGACCCTGGTCTTTTTTTACCGCGTCGCCAACCTTCACCAATATTTCGATTACCGGAACATTGACGCTACCACCAATATCGGGAACTTTCAGTTCGATGCTGCTCATGCTGTTCTACCTTTTGGAATCACAGTAATAACTGGCGCAAATCGGCCAGTGACTGTGTCAAGAAACTGGCGAATCTTGCGGCCGCAGCGCCATCGATGACGCGATGATCGTAGGACAGCGACAAGGGCAACATCAGACGGGGCGTAAACTCGCTTCCATTCCAGACCGGCTTGATTTGCGACTTTGATACTCCAAGGAT
>Ga0208115_1000231_pt1 | contig 13638 bp, 3 predicted proteins | sample LakWasMeta4_LOW4_2_FD_183856 | JGI IMG/M metagenome (GOLD analysis project Ga0208115, IMG submission 183856) | Freshwater sediment methanotrophic microbial communities from Lake Washington under simulated oxygen tension - Sediment Metagenome... | ecosystem: Environmental > Aquatic > Freshwater >...
TACAAGATATAAACCTAATCCTTTACTGTCAGGGTAATCATGAAATCTTTGATAAAGTCCAAAAATTTTATCTTTATTTCTTTCTAAATCAATCCCAATTCCGTTATCCTTAAAAATCAAAACAACGTTATCGTCTAATTGTTTGGCCGTTATATTTATTTTTAATTTTCGGGTTTCGGATTTGTATTTTATTGAATTAGTCAATAGATTTAATAAAATGCTCTCTAAATAAGACTTGTTTGTATTTAAAAATGATACTTGTTCAAAATCAAATTTTATTATGGGTTTGTGCAAGCCAATTAGAAAATCCAATTGACTAAAAACGTCTTCAAAAATTTCCTTAAGCAATAGGTCTTCTTTCTGAATAGAAGGGTTGTCTTTAATGATGATTACTTTTACCAAGTCATTAATTGTATCGTTTAACAAATGGGTAGATTTATTGAAGCCATCTAAAATTTCTTTTAGTTCTGGATCTTCAATAGGAATATCGTGAATTAAATTCAATAACCCGGTTAAGTTTGATAATGGTGCTCTAAGATTGTGTGAAGTAATATAGGAGAATTGTTGTAAATCTTTATTGTTTTGAGTTAACTCCTTGATAAGTTGCTCTTTTTCTACTTCTTGCTTTTTATCTTCTGAAATGTCTCTTTGTATCGAAACCCAATGCGATAGTTCTCCATCTGAATCATAAACAGGCAACATGGAAAAGTTTACCCAATATTCATCTTTGTTCTTTTTGTAACTGAGAGTTTCTACCTGACATTCTTTTTTGTTTTTTATAGCGTCGATTAGTTTTTCATATTCTTGGCTGTCAGAATTTGGACCTTTAAAGATATTTGGTGATTTTCCAATAATTTCATCGGAATTGTATCCTGAAGTAGCTGAAAATGCTGGGTTTACATATACAATATTAGGTATTTTTCCGTCATTTAAATCGGCTTCGGTAATAATCACAGAATCTTTGGTGTGAGTAATTACGGTTTCTAATAATTTAAGCCGTTGTTCTTCCTCTTTTTGTTTGGTTATGTCTTGGATTGCTCCAATCATTCTCACGGATTTACCGTTTTCATCTTTTAGGATAAATCCCCTATCTAAAACGTATTTATAAGAACCATCGGCACATTTAAATCGATATTGATCTTGCCATTTTTCGGTTTTTTGTTCTATAAAAGAGTACAGTGTTATGGACATTTTAATGCTGTCTTCGGGATGAATATTGTCAAACCACCATTTAGAACTTTTGCCTACCTGATCTTGTTTGTAACCAAAAACATTTTCAATCCCTTTATTCCAGGTCATTCTGTCTTCCTGAATTTTCCAGTCCCAAATGGTGTCGCTCGTTGCTTTTGACACGATATCATACCTTTCATTAGATTCTTTAATTTCATTATTTGTATTCTTTAATTTTTTAAAAATTTCAGAATTTTTAATGTCATTTTTATATAAAACATATTTAAGAAGTATTCCGGAAACTAATATAAATAGGATGTCATTTATAAAACTGAATGAATGATGATTTTCTGGTAGAATGTGTTTTAATACTTCACGATAGATAATAGCCAAAAATAGGGCCACAAATATGTAAATTATCGTTATTTGGTTGGTCTTGTTTTTCATTATTCAAATATAATTAATTTATTAAGTAATTATAAAATATCTATCAAAACTTATTTTATGAGATTTAATTGAGTCTTAATTTGTTAACAAATTGCAAACAATTAGATAAAGATTTTTTATATGAAAATAAAGTGTACCTTTGCAACCTCAAAAAAATTCAGATGGAAGCTATTAGAAACATTGCAATTATTGCCCACGTCGATCACGGTAAAACTACCTTGGTTGATAAAATCATGTATCATTGTCATTTATTTCGTGACAACCAGAATACCGGAGATTTAATTCTTGATAATAATGACTTGGAGCGCGAAAGAGGTATTACAATTACATCTAAAAATGTTTCTGTAGTTTATAAAGGAACAAAAATCAACATTATTGACACTCCTGGTCACGCCGATTTTGGTGGAGAAGTTGAGCGAGTGCTTAATATGGCAGATGGAGTTTGTCTTCTTGTTGATGCTTTTGAAGGGCCAATGCCACAAACTCGTTTTGTGTTGCAAAAAGCTATTGACTTAGGATTAAAACCTTGTGTGGTAATCAATAAAGTGGATAAAGAAAACTGTACTCCTGAGGAAGTTCACGAAAAAGTTTTCGATTTAATGTATGAATTAGGTGCAGAAGAATGGCAATTGGATTTTCCAACTGTTTATGGTTCTGCTAAAAATAACTGGATGTCTGATGACTTTAACGTTATCACAGAAAATATCGAACCTTTATTGGATATGGTATTAACTCACGTTCCAGCACCAAAAGTTTCTGAAGGAACTCCTCAAATGTTGATTACTTCATTAGATTTCTCTTCTTTTACTGGTCGTATCGCTATTGGTCGTTTAGAAAGAGGAGTTTTGAAAGAAGGAATGCCAATCTCTTTGGTAAAAAGAGACGGAAAAATTACTAAATCAAGAATTAAGGAATTACACACTTTTGAAGGTCTTGGGCGTAAAAAAGTGCAAGAGGTAATTGCAGGAGATATTTGTGCCATAATTGGAGTTGAAGGTTTTGAAATTGGTGATACCATCGCTTGTTTTGAAAATCCGGAAGCTTTACAAACCATTGCAATTGATGAGCCAACAATGAGTATGTTGTTCACGATTAACGATTCACCTTTCTTTGGTAAAGAAGGAAAATTTGTTACTTCTCGACACATTAGAGATAGATTGACAAAAGAATTGGAAAAAAACCTGGCAATGAAATTAGGAGAAACTGATTCTGCTGATAAATTTATGGTTTTTGGTCGTGGAGTACTACACTTGTCTGTTCTTATTGAAACAATGAGAAGAGAAGGTTATGAGTTACAAATTGGACAACCACAAGTAATTATCAAGGAAATTGAAGGTAAAAAATGTGAACCAATTGAAGAATTGACTATCGATTTACCAGATAGCCTTTCAGGAAGAGCCGTTGAATTTGTTTCTATTCGAAAAGGTGAAATGTTGAGTATGGAAGGTAAAGGTGAACGTATGATTGTAAAATTCAATATTCCATCTCGTGGAATCATCGGATTGAGAAATCAATTGTTGACAGCAACTGCTGGTGAAGCCATTATGTCGCACCGTTTCATAGGATACCAACCATATAAAGGTGATATTCCCGGAAGAAATAACGGTTCATTAATTTCTATGGAAAACGGAAAAGCAATTCCTTATTCTATCGATAAATTGCAAGATAGAGGTAAATTCTTCGTTGATCCTAATGAAGATGTTTATGAAGGTCAGGTTATTGGAGAAAACTCCCGTAGCGATGATATGTGTGTGAACGTGACTAAAATGAAAAAACAGTCTAATGTTCGTTCCTCTGGAAATGATGAAAAAGCAAGAATAATTCCACCTATCAAATTCTCTCTTGAAGAAGCATTAGAATACATTCAAAAAGATGAATATGTTGAGGTTACTCCAAAATGTATTCGTTTGAGAAAAATATATTTGACAGAGACTGATAGAAAAAGATTTAAAATCTAATTCTATAATTTATAGCAAAAAGCCATTCGAAAGAATGGCTTTTTTTATACGTTTTGTTTTCGAAAAAATTATTGAGTATTACCGTTTTAAACTAAAATGACCTTTTGCTTCTCTTCCGTCTTCTAGTTTTACGGTAAACCAATAATCATCTGAAGGCAAAGCAATTCCGTTGAAAGTGCCATCCCAACCTCTACTAGATGGTGAAACTTGTTTGAGAAGTTTTCCGTATCTGTCAAAAATATAAATGATTGTATTTTTATAAAAACTAGAATTAATTCCTTTTAAATTCCAATAATCGTTAATTCCATCACTGTTTGGAGTAAAGAATTTTGGAGCATCGAGCACAGCAATATTTCTTTTGACTTGGCCACAGCCATCTATATTTTCTATAATCAACTCGTGAAATCCTCCAGGAACATTTTCGAAAATAGGAGAACTTTGAAATGGAGTTGCTGCTCTATTTTCAAATTGAATCATATATTGATAATTACTTGGATTCGTCACATCAACTATTACCAGATTTTCAGTTTGTAAATCTTTTATGATAATGTTATTTATTCTTGCTAAATAGGATAAATTTACAATAGATTTGTGTGTGGCAGTACAGCCGAATTTGTTTTTTACAATAACACTATATTCTCCTTCTTTATGAACAGTTATAGTTGGAGTTGTTTCGTTTGTTGACCATAAATAGGTGAAATCGCTAGTGACTGCCGGAGCTAAAATTCCTGCATCCAAAACAACTGAAGGACTTGCCATTCCTTCGCAAAGTATTTTGTTTTCTAAAGGATTGATTTTTGGAGTTGGTTCCACTACCAAATCAAATTTTCCGGTTCCATAACAACCTTCGCTATTTTCGGCTCGAATAAATAGTGTTTTAGAATAAGATTTATATTGGCCTTTAATTTCGTTTGTGCCTAATGCGGCATCATTTTCATTAGGATAGAAAAGCAAGATGACATCTGATGGTAAACTCAATTCGGTTTTTATTGCTATTTTATTTTGATCCAAATCGAATAAACCCATTCCATTTCCTAAATCACATTCATGGTAGGGTTCAGGAAGTATTGAGACGTTTTTATTGGCATGTAAAATAACAGTTCCTATGCTGAAACAGTCCGAATTTGGTTGGCTGACTTTGGCATAAACAGTTTCATCCGGAATAGTATTTTGGTAAATATCAGGAAGTGATTGTGTGTTTTTGGTGTCATTTTCCGCATCAATTTTACTGTGATAGTAGAATACTTGATAATCCTTTTGTCCTAAACACAGCGGTTCATTGGCAAGTGATAAATTGAATGTGGACAAACCGTCTGTTGGCAAAGCATCTTGTGTGTCGCATTGTATTAATTTATAAGGTGTTGACAAGATTTTAGGAGTTTCATATATTGTAATGGTTTTTTCTACAGGATCTCTTAATTCGTCATTCACTGTTTTTATTAGAATCACTTTATAATCGCCTGCTTTTAGATAGGTGTGGTAAGCATCTCTATCAGTAGATGTTGTTCCATCTCCAAAATCCCAAACAACAGAATCAATTTTTTCGACAGTATTTATATAAAAATGAGTGTTTTGGCCTAAACAATTAAATTCATAATTAAAAGAATAAAGAAATAGTGAAGTAATAAAGGGAGGTAAACCCAGTTTCGCAACCTTGGTTTTTAAATCAATATTATTTTGTATAAAATTGCAACTTGTTCCATCTAATTCAGGATTATTTATTGTTGATAATTTGGTACTGCCATCTGTTCCCACTAATGTTGAAGAGTATCCAGCTCGGTAAATTTTTTCATCAATGGCCAGTTGTAAGGCACCGGCATTGTTTGAAGAGAAATTTATTATTGTTTTTGAAGCAACAATGTTTGGGCTTTTTAGATTATATTGATACAAGAAACTTCCTGTAAAATTTCCTTCGATATCATATTTATTTGTGGTCACATACAATTTTCTTGTTTTGGCAGAAAACTCTACTCCATAAGGATTATCACCACTCAAAAGGGTAATTCCGTTACTTACTTTTCCAGTGTCAGCATCAAAATCATAAATCAATACATTTCCGGTATCATTTATCACGTTATTTTTTGGACCTAATTCATCAGTTGGTCGGGTTGAGGAATTTGCAATCGCTAATTTTTTCCCATTTGGAGATGTTTTTAAATAACCAATGGCATTGTAATGATAACCTCCAATGGGTATGTTTAATGGAGTATTGGTCTTAATTGGGTTTTTATCGACACCAAGCGTACTTATTTTAAAGGCGTAAAAATTATTTATAAAATGAGTAATTACCCAAAACGAAACGCCATCTCCGTGTTGTACGGCAGTAATTTTTTCAGAACATTTGAATTTTGATTCATCGCTTTTATTTGGGTCATAAGTAATAAGATGAATGTTCTTTTCCGTTTTTGAAACATCACCCAAACCATTATTTAACCTTAAATCGACTTGGGAATAATTCAGTCCGTTATTTGGTGCGTCATCATCATTTAGGGGATTATCATCTGCATTTACCTGTAGAGGCTGGTCAACCGTAAAAATATAATATATATTTGGGTTGTTCGGTTTGGGTACAATTATCGCTGATTGAGTGCTTGATCTATGTCCCATTAATCCAAAGCCGTTAGGCATAACATTGTGTGTTTTGTCGTAAACGACTGAGCCATCAGTGTAAAAAAGTAAATTACCATTTTTATCAGAAATAGAGGCGCATCCTTCTGCGGTATCTAATTCGCCATCAGTCAAAGCAACCGGATTTCCAGAATTAAAGTCTAAACCAGCGTGTCCTCCAAAATACCAATTAGCCGCTTCTTTCTGTGCAAAAGAAGGAGCTGCCAGTATAAGTAGAATGCAAATGAATTGGGCTCTAATTTTCATATTTCTTCAAAAAATCAAATATAGTAAATATCAAGAAGCATTGTATTATAATGTGTTGACTTTGTGAAATTTAACGTTTTAGGCTAAAATGCCCTTTTGCTTCTCTTCCGTCTTCTAGTTTTATTGTATACCAATAATCATCTGAAGGTAAAGGAGTTCCGTTGAACGAGCCATCCCAACCTTCATTTGATGGGATTATTTGTTTAAGGAGTTTTCCATATCTGTCAAAAATATAAATAATGGAATTGGCATTGAAATTTGCATTCATCCCTTTTACATTCCAATAATCGTTATATCCATCGCTATTTGGCGTAAAGAATTTTGGAACACCAACAACGGCAATGGTTTTTGAAACTGTTCCGCATCCATTTTTGTCGTTGATAAATACATCGTGAATTCCGGCAGGAACATAATTAAAGAAATTAGAATCTTGAAAAGGCCCTGAAGGTTCATCTAAACTATATTCATAATCTCCGGATCCGGTAACATTTACGGTAACTGTGTTGATGTCAGTCATATCGACAATATCAATGCTTTTTATATGCGCTATATCTGAAGCGGTCACTTTTATATCTCGAATTCTACTGCAACCAGAAGCATTTGTAACTTCAACATCATAAATTCCTTCGGCGTTAACATCCAATATATAATTTGTTTCGCCAGATAAAATTATTCCGTCTTTTGACCAAATGTAAGTGTAATTATTTGTAGAAGAGCCATCCTGAATTCCTGCATCGAGTTGAACGTAGAAAGTAGGATCGTTTGAACAGACTAACTCATCTTCATCTCCGTTTGCATTCAAATTTATTTTTGGTAATGAAAGCACAACAAAAGGAATAATTATTGAAGCCGTACAAGTTGTGTTGATAGGATTTTCAACAATGACTTTTACATTTTGTGTAGCTGTAACGAATGGATTTGGTAACGGACTTGCCAATGAATTACCGTTTCCATCAAAATATTTTACCGTCATTCCGGTTTGACCATTTAAGATTGTTGCTTCAAAAGTGGAAGTGTCAAAAGCAAATAAGCCGTTTTGAGTCAAAGGATCTAACTCATCATCACAAGTTGTTGTCAACGATGTTGGAACTGTAAACGCTTCGGGTAAATCATCAACAATAAATTGAATAGTAGTTTCGTCAAAACATTTCTTTCCCCAGTTATTTGTCACAACAGCTTTTATTATTTGGGATTTTGTTGTAAAAGTTGCCGGAAACGGACTTGGTAAAGGGATATTCGCAGCATCAAAATAAGTTACAGTCACATTAGTTTGACCATTCAATAAAGTTGATTGTAAATTTGATGTATTAAAAGTAAAAATCCCATCTTGGTTGTCATCGCATTGCCTTGGAATTGTAACTGGATTTGCAAAAGGTAGAGTCTCAACTTTTAAATCTACATAAGGGCCAAGACCATAGCAAGCATTATCGACATCACTATCTACACGGCCCCAAATATTTTGTGTATTTGGATAACCAATGTTTCTATAATTAGAAATATCAGTAATGACATTTTGCTCTGCCAAAGCATCGGCTTGATTTCTATAATATGTTATGGTGTAATTTCCAGCTGGCAACAAAGCCTTAATATCGTTTGTAACGCTACTAAAATTGAAGTAAGAAACTCCATCTCTTTTATTATTGGTTGCATTATTGGCTCCATTTATGTCTAAGAAATCGTCACATTCGTTAAAAGTTTTTTTGAATGTATTTGGAATTTGGGTTGCTAAAACCTTTAGTGTAATTTGAGCAATTCTAAAACAGCCATTTTTATTTACAACTCTTGCCCAAACCGGCATTGTCCCGGGGGTCGTATTTACAAAAGCCAAAGGTGTTGCAATTAATTGTGCCGGATTTGCAGTATTGGCTCCAGCCAAAGTAGTGTAATAAGTAAAAGTTTCATTAGCAGAATTGCTTGAAATTACATCATTTTTTACGGTTAGATTAAAAGAGGAAACAGCGTCTAAATCATCGTCACATTGTATTATCATTACATCATTTACTATTGGCAAAGCATAAATCGTAAGTGTAGTTTCTGATGAAGTCAAACCGCAAGAATTTCCTGTTTTACTTAATTGAACGCGATATTTATAGCCGTTCATTGCGTTTGAAACGCTGGTGATTGTCAAAATGTTTGTTATTGCTCCAGAATAAGTTGCATTATCTGTAATGTTATTCCAAGTAATTCCATCAATCGAAAGTTGCCATTGGTATGTATTTCCGCCGTTGTCAACTAATGTAATTGCTGCAGTTTGTAATTCGCAGGTTGGTGCAACATTTGGCTGGGTTGTTATTACAATTGGAGCAGGAGTGATGTAATTTACGTTTGGAGTTGTGTAAGCTGTTCCGCTGGTAACTTTGCCATTTATATCAACAGTTACGGGAGTATTTCCTAACATTCCATCGCTGTTTGGGTCTAAGAAACTGGCTTCAACAACATCATAACATAAATCTTTATCACTATCCAAATCGCGATAATTTCGTATCCCATCAATGTCTGTGTCAATTTCGGTTTCTGCTGAATCTAGAATTCCATCATTATCACTATCTAAATCAAGATAATCTAAAACACCGTCATTATCAGTATCAACGGGTGAAAATCCTGGTTCGAAATTGTTGTCGAGTCCGTCATTATTGGTGTCAGAATTTGATAAGGTTACCGATGCATTTACCTGGGCTTCAATAGTGTCTAAAATTCCATCATTATCACTATCAGTATCCAATTGATCTGGAATTCCATCACCATCTGAATCTTTAGGAATACAACTGGCAAAAAACTTTAACGAGACTCTATTTGGATTGGTATCGGATAGGTTTTTATGTGTAAAACTTATTGAATTTGACAAATAAGTTAAAAACCTGAATGTGCCGGTTCCAGCGGGTAAAGGAGTAGCACTGTTTAACCTGAATCGTATCTCAAACGAAGAATGTTGGGTAACACCAGCTTCGTAAATGCCGTCATAATTGGTGTCGATTAATAATTGATTGTCAGGATTAAGAACGGTTATGGTTTTATTTATGGGAGAATTTACAATATATTCGGCATCGGCATTTAGTAAATCTGTAGCAGAAGAAATGTATTCAATACCTATGCTTATTGGCTGTGCAAAATCTAATTTGTAGGTTGCATTATTTCCTTTGCCGGCAGGAAGATCTGAAATAAAACTCCCATCAGCACTTCCGGTTATGGGAATTGCGCTTGCTGTTGTGGATGTAGAAACTGTTCCGGTAAACGAATTGGAATAAGTGCCAACAGCAATATTTCCGGCATTTAGATTTGAAATATCGATATTTTGATTGCCATAAGATTCAGCGCAATTTGAAATTCCATCATTATCATTATCTAAATCGATGTTATCGTTTGCTAAGTCATTGTCTAAATTTGATGGACATTCGCTTACAGGAATTTTATCGGAAAAGACATCGCTAAGGCAACCAGAAATACTTCCTCTCACTTGATAAAAACCAGGTTGGGTTGGAGGGAAAAAATTGTTTGTGGCTAATGGTATTGCAACATCATTTTCATACCATTGAAAAGTATCATAAGCAGTTAAAGTGCTGATTTCTAAGTTTACATTTGGAATACAGGCCGAGTTGGCTATGGTAATTTTATTGGATACAATTTCAGGTTTCAGGTCAAATCCTGAATAATAACCACCGTAAGTTGCCACGCCACTATTTCCAAAATAAGAAACATAAACTTCTTTGGTTGATTTTATGGCAACATTTCCAGACAGATTTGACACCGTGTATCTAACAAAATTAGGGTTACCTGTAATTGCAATTGCTGTAGTCGAAACAGGAATTCTATTGATTGTAACCAAAGCTCCTGTTTTGGTTACAATATTTAAACTTCCATTAAAAAATTTGTTTCCAACTAATTCAATAAGTGGGATATTATCGACAGTATTTGGTGTGGCACAATTTAATGGTGGCACAAAAAACAAATTTTGATTTGCCGAAGAACTTGAACCTCCAATACTTTGATAAGCAAATACACTTTCGGATGTGGTAACATACAGATTGTCATTGCTGAATTGACTTCCGTCGATGACCACTTTATCGCCTGGGTTTGTTAAGGTAGCATAAGCTGTTGGATTGCCATTCAAATAAATTACAGTATTAGGATTTTGGGCAATTAATAAAACACGTTCCAGCTCATCAGTTCCAGCACCTTTTATAAAAATGTATTCTTTTCCTGTTTTTTCAAAAGAAACTATTTGGTCAAAACCAACATCTCGACCAGCAGGAAGTCCTTGGTTGTTTAGAACGGCACTATTACTGCCTCCAAACGAACCGGAATTGACAACCACCGGCTTATCAGATTCAACTAGTGCACCAATCATTTTGGAACTATTAGAAATGGGGTCATTATCATTAATGTTTTCTAATGCTAAAACATAACTTTCATTCTTGTTTAAAGTGACTGTTATTGGACCCGTAAAAGTTGTACCATCTGAAAATAGCGTTCCAACCGGAATATTAGAAATTGTAATTTTTGTGTTGCTTTCTGTTGATAGAATTGAGGCAAAATTTAATAAATTCTGATCATAAAGAGGATTTAGCATTGCGCCTAATCTAAATAGTGTTCCGAGCGCACTATTTCCTTTAGAAACAAGTCCTCCTGCGTGAGCACCATTTCCGGCATTTGTTCTGACACTAACATAAATTAAATCTTCGGCTTCTATTACATACCCCTTATTGCTTATTTTTCTGATAGTTGTTTTAGGCGTGAATAATTGTGTGTTGGTTCCTGAGCCAATAGAATGTACATAAGGAGTGTTTTTACTAACTATTCCTTTTATCACATTTCCTCCATTTTCTATAATCTTAAAGTTAACGTTATTTGTGTTTGGAGTAGAAATATACAAATAATGATCGTTAACAATACTGTTTGATGCGGCGGTCAATGGTGGGATATAATGGGTTTTGCTAAATTGTGAAAAACAATTTATGGATAGAAAAATAAAGAAAAAGAGAGCCCATTTTTTCATCGTATAAAAATATGAAATATTAGCTATCTTTTTAATGAAAAATGCCCTTTTATTATTTTACCATCGCCAAAATTTAAACTAAACCAATAATCAGTTGCGGGCAATTCGTTTCCAATGTATGTGCCGTTCCAGCTAGGATTAATTGCGTTGAGTTCTTTAATTAATTTACCATAACGGTCATAAATAGTTGTGGTAGCTTTTGGAAATAAATTAAGATTTTTTATTTCCCAAACATCATTAATACCATCGCCATTTGGGGTAAAAAAACGGGGATAATCTAAAACGTAAATTGCAAACGGAGCAGACAATCCACAACCATTTTTATCCCGTGCATACCCCAAATAATTTCCGGGGGCAATTCCTGTGAACAATGGATTGTCTTGAAAATAAGAGCCGTCAAGCGAAAATTCATAATTGCCAACTCCAGTATATTGTATTAAAACTGAATTCTCGTTTCCTGCAAAATCATTTACTGCAGCACCAGTAATTGTTGCAACTCCAGAGCCTGTAACAGTGAATTTTTTTATAGCCTTACAACCATTTGCATTCGTAACGGTTACCGAATAATTACCAGCAGTAGAGATAGAAATCATATTTGTAGTTTCTCCGGTATTCCATAAATAACTTGAAAAACCAGAAGCAACGCTTAAATTCGTTGTGGAACCAATACAGACAATAGCCGTTTCATCCTGAAAATTAGGTGGGTTGAATGCGTTTACAACAAGTGTTATCGGAACAATTCCATAGCAATCCGGACCGTTTACGATTCGGGCTTGGATGATTTGTTGGTTTGGAATTGAATTCTTGAAGATATTAGACAAAGGATTTTTTTGAGAAATAGCATCTGTAGTGTTTAAATAATATTCTACTATCATTCCCGGAGGCAGGCCGTTTAATACTTGTGGTGTGACTTGTGCATTCAAATCAAATTGATATAAACCGTCTTGTATCGCATCTCCATCACAAGTTGATACAGGGTTTTGTGGTGCAATAGTATTGTTTGCAATGACTAAGTCAACTTGAGCATAATTGGCACAGCCAAAAGTATTGGTAACTCTTGCAAAAAGGGTCGGGATTGATGGTTTGTTTTGATAGGTTGCAGGATTCGCAATTGGATTTATTTTTCCTTGTGCATCTGATAGGGATTCATAATAAATGACCGGACTTAAACTTGCATCATTGTTTTTTATAATATTATCTACTTTGGTCAAATCAAAAATTGAAATTCCATCATCATTGTCGTCACATTGAGCCAGAGTTGAGTCAGATAAGACAATTTGAGGAGTGAATTCTATTCTTATCTCACCACTTGCCGTACAATTTGGATTTCCCAATTCAACATCAACCCTATATTTGCCTGTGTCAGTAACGGTAAGAGAAGGTTTTGTTTCCCCTGTAATTGGAGTTAGAGAACCATTTTTATACCATTTATAAGTATAAGTTGCCGCTTGTAATTGTGTATCAATAATATAGCTGTCGCCAAAACAAATTGGATTATTTGTAATTAATCGATCTTGACCTAAGTTAATTTTGGGAGAAAAACTTCCAGCTTGCAGAAATACTGCTGAGTCATAATCTTTTGTAACATCGTCGGAAATTACCAATTTTATGTGATAGGTTGTTCCCACAACCACATTGGTTTGTGCATTCATTACAATGGTCTGTCCTGCATAGTTTATTGGGCTGGTATTGGCTGGTAAAGTATTGGAGCTTCCAAAATAGCTTTCATTTATTGCGGGGCAACTTTTTACATTTCCAAAACTGTCAGTGAAACTGATTGCTGGGTGAATATTTGTTGAGGATACAGGAGTTGTTGTGGCTGGAATTACTGCCAAGTTTTGGTAATTGGCACTGCCTTTTACTTTTATTAGAAAAGCAAAACCATCTGAAAAACGGCAGGGGAAGTCATCTTGATATTCGTTAGAAGCAAACACATAATTAAAACTCAAGAAACTGGTCAGGGGTGTGAAATCAAATTCCAAAGATGTTGCATTGATAGTAGAGGTAATGTTTAATGCCTTATTCAAATCGGCATCACCTGACCAAGAAGTACTTCCTTTACCCTGATTCCTGACAAAAGGTCCCACAGAATTGATACTGCTCCAAGTGCTTAGGACTATTCCATCTTCAAAAGGAAAGCTACTTCCATTTTTAGTAAATTCGCCATAACTATTATATCCAGCAGTATAATTATCA
>Ga0208115_1000240_pt1 | contig 13421 bp, 13 predicted proteins | sample LakWasMeta4_LOW4_2_FD_183856 | JGI IMG/M metagenome (GOLD analysis project Ga0208115, IMG submission 183856) | Freshwater sediment methanotrophic microbial communities from Lake Washington under simulated oxygen tension - Sediment Metagenome... | ecosystem: Environmental > Aquatic > Freshwater >...
GATGTTCTCTTGGATAGGAAAACTGTTAGTGAGTTATTGCATCCAGAAGTTACAATGGATTGGAATACCAGCAAAGGGTTTATTCAAATGAATTACGATGATTTTTTATCACTTACGGATCAATTGGCAAAAGCCTATGTTCGTTCCAAAATTAGAATTAGCCACATTCTTCAAGAAAAAAATTTGGTTTCTTTACGTTTTTCACACTTCGTAAAAACGATTGAAAATCCACGCGAAGAAATGCTGATGGGTAATTTTTTCGTGATTTGGGAAGTAAAAGACGGTAAATTATTCAGAGGTTACCAAATGAGTCATTTTTCTTAATTAAATCTTTCAAAAATCACCTACAAAACCTTACTTTTGCACAACAATTAAAAAAACTACATAAAATATATATCATGAGTGTTTTAGTTAATAAAGATTCCAAAATAATTGTTCAAGGATTTACAGGAAGTGAAGGAACATTCCACGCTTCTCAAATGATTGAATATGGTACTAATGTTGTTGGTGGTGTAACTCCTGGAAAAGGTGGAACAACCCATTTAGACCGTCCGGTTTTCAATACAGTTAAAGACGCTGTAGATCAAGCAGGTGCCGATACTACCATTATTTTTGTACCTCCGGCTTTTGCAGCGGACGCAATTATGGAGGCTGCCGATGCCGGTATCAAAGTGATTATTGCCATTACAGAAGGAATTCCTGTGGCTGATATGATTAAAGCCAATAATTATATTAAAAGCAGAAATTGTAGATTAGTAGGTCCAAACTGTCCCGGAGTAATTACTCCAGAAGAAGCAAAAGTAGGTATTATGCCAGGTTTTGTATTCAAAAAAGGAACCGTTGGCATCGTTTCTAAATCTGGAACTTTGACTTATGAAGCAGCTGACCAAGTGGTAAAACAAGGATTGGGAATCACAACTGCAATTGGTATTGGTGGAGATCCAATCATTGGAACAACCACAAAAGATGCCATCGAATTGTTTATGAATGATCCGGAAACCGAATGTATCGTTATGATTGGTGAAATTGGAGGTCAACTAGAAGCTGATGCTGCTAAATGGATTAAAGCTGATGGAAATCGTAAACCAGTTATTGGATTTATTGCTGGAGAAACTGCTCCAAAAGGAAGAACAATGGGTCACGCAGGTGCAATTGTGGGTGGTGCTGATGATACAGCCGAAGCCAAAAAACGCATTATGAGAGAATGTGGAATTCACGTTGTAGACTCTCCTGCAGAAATTGGAAAAAAAGTAAAAGAAGTTTTAGGATAATCTAAAACATACTATAAAATCTAATACCTCACGGTTTTCGTGGGGTATTTTATTTAATAATAATAGAAAATAAAATGTATAAAGAATTAAAAAAATTCAAAGTCAAAAATCAGTTTAGTTTTTCAACTGACGATAGTTTAGAAGAAGTTTGCAACGCTACGGAAACCGGAAGCGGAATTTTCCTTGTCTATGCAGTCGATGGTGAAGAGAAAGAGTTGATTATGGTAGGTTCTACCGGAACGATTCAAAATGATGGAACACTAAAAAGTAAAAACGGAGGACTGTTTGACAAAATTGTTAACGGGCATCAATTTGCTAAAACAGGAAGAAAATATTCTTGGCCAGCACAAATGAAACTGGAAAAAATCGAAAGATTGGAGGTATATTGGTACGAAACTTTCAACGATAAAAATAAAGTAATTCCAACTTTCATGGAAGGACAAATTTTACAGAATTTCTTGGATGAAAATGGAAGATTACCAAGATGGAATGTGGCCTTTTAGGCTATTTTTGGGATTGTAAAATTCTATTTTTTAGAAAAGCTTTACTTTGGTAAGGCTTTTTTTGTACTACAATTTTATAAAACGTCTAAATAATCTATATTTGTAATATCAAATAATAATCAAATTTATACCAAAATATGAAATTACTCGAAGGAAAAGTTGCCATAATTACTGGCGCAAGTCGCGGAATTGGAAAAGGAATCGCAGAAATTTTTGCTAAAAACGGTGCAAACGTAGCGTTTACGTATAGTTCTTCTGTAGAATCTGCTTTGGCATTAGAAAATGAATTGAACGAAATGGGCATAAAGGCCAAAGGATATCAATCGAATGCAGCCGATTTTAATGAAGCACAAACCTTTGTTGATTCTGTTTTGGCCGAGTTTGGAACGGTTGATATTTTAATAAACAACGCTGGAATTACCAAAGATAATTTGTTGATGCGTATGTCCGAAGCCGATTTTGACCAAGTAATTGACGTTAATTTGAAATCGGTTTTTAATATGACAAAAGCTATTCAAAGAACTTTCTTGAAGCAACGTGCAGGTTCCATCATCAATATGAGTTCTGTGGTGGGAGTGAAGGGAAATGCAGGTCAAACCAATTATGCGGCTTCGAAAGCGGGCGTTATTGGGTTTACAAAATCAGTGGCACTTGAATTAGGTTCTCGTAACATTCGTTGCAACGCTATTGCTCCAGGATTTATTGAAACCGAAATGACGGCAAAATTAAGCGACGAAGTGGTTCAAGGTTGGAGAGACGGGATTCCGTTGAAACGTGGCGGAACTACCGAAGATGTTGCCAATGCTTGCCTTTTCTTGGCTTCGGATATGAGTGCTTATGTTACCGGACAGGTTTTGAATGTTTGCGGAGGAATGCTTACTTAAAAATTATTTTGAATTATAAATGATGAATTATAAATGAAATTTCATTAACCTTTGAATTTAAAATTTAAAATTCAACATTTAAAACAATAAAAGATAAATGACCACAAACGCCATTTTGTTACTATTACTTTCTTTAATAATAGCAGGCGGTTTGTCTTTTTTTCAATATTATTATAAAGCCAAAACCAAGTCGAATGTGAACTTGGTTTTGGCTTTTTTGCGTTTTATATCGATTTTTGGGATATTGCTATTGTTGATTAATCCAATAATTTCAAGAAATACTTTCGAAACAATAAAAACTCCTTTGCCAATTGTTGTTGATAATTCAAGTTCTATTATTGATTTGAAAGCTAAAGAAACGGCATTGGAATTGTATAAAAAACTGTCTCAAAACAAGGATTTACAAGAAAAATTCGACGTTCAATCCTATCGATTTGACAGCGATTTTCAACAAGCGGAAGAATTTGATTTTAAAGGAACTCAAACCAATATTGATGAAGTTGCCCAAAATCTGAAAAGTATTTATAAAAAAACTACTTTTCCAACGGTTTTGATTACGGACGGAAACCAAACTTCGGGTAATGATTATGTTTATTCTTTTGACAAAAACAATAAAGTTTATCCTCTGGTTGTTGGCGATACAACGAAATTCTTGGATTTGAAAGTGACACAATTGAATGTCAATAAATATGCTTTTCAAAAGAATAAATTTCCTGTGGAAGTGTTTTTGCAGTATTCAGGAAACAAAAGTGTGAATGCTGATTTTAGTATTTCACAACGAAATTCAGTTTTGGTTAAACAAAGCGTTTCGTTTTCACCATCCAAAAAAACGGCAATTGTAAACGTATTACTTCCTGCCGATAAAGTAGGATTACAAGTTTTTAAAGCCACAATTTCATCCAAAGAAAAAGAGAAAAATACGTATAATAACACCAAGAATTTTGCTGTTGAAATCATTGACCAGAAGACAAATGTGGCGATTGTTTCGGCAATAGATCATCCGGATATTGGAGCCTTGAAGCGCGCAATTGAATCTAATGCACAACGAAAAGTAACAATAGTTAAACCTAAAGAAATCAAATCTTTACAAGATTATAATATTTTAATTTTATACCAGCCAACGACTGAATTTAAGTCTGTTTTTGAGAGCAATAAATTAGCTAGAATTAATACTTTTATCATTACGGGAAACAACACCGATTTTAATTTTTTGAACCAACAGCAAGCGAATTTTGTTTTTAAAATGAGCAGCCAAAAAGAAGATTATTTGGCCGAATTCAATTCGCAGTTTAATCTCTTTGCCATTGATAATTTAGGTTTCGAAAATTTTCCTCCTTTGCAAAATGCTTTTGGAACGATAACCACAAATGGAACTGTTTCAACTTTGCTTTCGTCCAAAATTAGGAACATTGAAACCAATGCGCCTTTATTAGCTTTCGCCGAAAATCAAGGAAAACGTTCGGCTTTTCTTTTGGGAGAAAACCTTTGGAAATGGCGTTTGCAAAGTCACGTCGATAATCAATCATTCGGAAAATTTGATGTTTTCGTAGATAAAATTATTCAGTTTTTGGCTTCCAATAATTCTAAAAAATCGTTGGTTGTCAATCACGAAAATTTCTATAACCCTGGTGAATCAATAGAAATTTCTGCGCAATACTTCAATAAAAACTACGAATTTGACAAGAAAGTGCGTTTGACAATTTCGGTAACCAACACCAAAACAAACCAAACCAAAAACTATGATTTATTAAAGGGAAATAATTCCTTTAAAGTAAATCTTGACGGGCTTTTGGCGGGACAATATAATTTTTATGTAAAGGAATTAAATTCAAAAACCACTTATTCGAGCCATTTTGAAATTTTGGATTTTGATATCGAAAAGCAATTTGTAAATCCAGATGTGGAGAAATTAAGCCAATTGGCTCAACAAACACAGGCGAAAGTTCATTATCCTAATCAAGTTGACGCTTTAATCAAAACACTTTTGGAAAACGAAAACTATAAAGCAGTTCAGAAAGATGTTGTAACAAAAACGCCTTTGATTGACTGGATTTGGTTGCTGATTTTAATCGCAATTTCGCTTTCTGCAGAATGGTTTGTCAGGAAATATAATGGAATGTTATAGTTTTAAAATCGTTAAATACAAAAAAAAATAAATTTATGGATTTTAGACTAAAAGTATTCTTTACGGTTGCCAATAGATTGAGTTTTACAAAAGCTGCAAAGGAATTGTTCATTACGCAACCTGCTATTTCTAAGCACATTCAGGAACTGGAAGAGCAATATAAAATTAAGTTTTTTGAAAGAAACGGTTCTAAAATTTCGCTTACCAATGCTGGTGAACTATTGTTAAAACACACCAAAAACATATTTGAAGTTTATCGAGAAATTGATTTCGATATGAGCGCCTTGATAAATCAGCAGCGAGGATTGCTTCGATTGGGAGCGAGTACGACCATTTCTCAATATATAATTCCGCCTCTTTTGGCTCGTTTTCATCAAAAATTACAGGAAATAAAGGTCAATTTACTTAATGGAAATACTGAGCAAATAGAAAAGGCTTTGTTGAATAAAGAAATCGAAATTGGCATTGTAGAAGGCCAATCTAAAAATCAATCGATTAAATATATCGAATTTTTAAAAGACGAATTGGTATTAGTTTGCAATAGTAAAAATCCCTTAATCAATAAAGAGCAACTTAGTCAAGTGGATTTAAAATCGATGCGATTTGTAATGCGGGAACAAGGTTCCGGAACACTTGAAGTAATTGAATATGCTTTAAAACCTTTCGAAATTAATCTTTCACATTTGACCATTGAAATGCAATTAGGAAGTACCGAAAGTATAAAATCGTATTTGATGAATTCAGATTGTGTTGCTTTTATTTCTATTCACGCCATAGAAAAAGAGATAAAAAATAACGAATTGGTCATTCTTGATATTGATAATTTGGTCATAGAACGATTTTTTTATATTATCACTTTGCAAGGAAAAGCAGATGCGCTTTCGGAATTGTTTATAAAAAACATGGCTAGTTATTATAATTTAAAGTTATAGTAGATTATATTATACGATTGGCTAAAATGGATTAATCGGTTCACCTTTGTAAAATATTAATTCAACTATTTTACATTGGAAACAGGTCAAAAAGTAATTCAAAAAGGCACTTTATTTTTTTTTAAAATAAATGCAAGACTCCAACAAATTATTTTTGTTGTATTGATTTTGTTTTGTTTGACTTCCTTTGTTTCTCCACCAATTGCCTTATTGTTAGGATTAATTGTAGCTAATTTTTCCGGGCATCCTTTTTTGAGTCTCAACCATAAAGCAACAAATATTCTATTGCAGATTTCTGTCGTAGGTTTGGGCTTTGGGATGAATGTGACCAGCGCTTTTTCAGATGGAAAAGAAGGTTTTTTCTTTACGATAGCGTCTATTTTAAGTACCTTAATTTTGGGAACATTTTTAGGAAAATGGTTCAATATCGAGAGAAAAACTTCCCATTTAATTTCTTGTGGAACCGCAATTTGCGGAGGAAGTGCAATTGCTGCTATTGCTCCGGTAATAAAATCAGATGAAAAGCAAACTTCGGTAGCTTTAGGAGTGATATTTATTTTGAATTCGGTGGCTTTATTTTTATTCCCTGCCGTTGGACATTGGCTGGGATTATCTCAAAAAGAGTTTGGATTATGGTGTGCCATTGCTATTCACGATACTAGTTCCGTGGTGGGTGCGGCAAATAAATTTGGTTTCGAAGCTTTGCAAATAGCCACAACCATAAAATTAGCGAGAGCATTATGGATTATTCCGGTGGCTTTAGTTACGGCTGTTATATTCAAAAATAAAACAAGCAGAATTAAAATACCTTATTTTATTGGGTTATTTATTATTGCTATGGCAATGAATACTTATGTTTCAAAAATAGCTATAATTGCTCCTTATTTGGTTTCAATTGCTAAAATTGGACTTACATTGACTTTGTTTTTGATTGGAGCAGGATTGAATAGAAACCTGCTAAAATCAGTAGGAATAAAACCTTTATTTCAAGGAGTTTTACTTTGGATATTTATAGCGGCTGCATCTCTGTTAGCAATTATATATTTCAATTAACAGAATTAATTAATTGCCTATTTTTCTTTTAATCAGATGGAATTTCAGACGTAAAAAATCATACCATTGGGCAATCAAAAGGAAAAAAGCGGCAATAAAAAGTGTTTTTATTTCGATAAATTGGTAAGCAATGCCTCCAGAAATACATCCTCCAAAAAAGAATGTGATGATGGATAGTCGCAGGAATATACGAGTTTTTAATTTTTTTACTTCCTCTGGTTTCTTATAAAAAAACAGCTGTGATAATTCTATTCCTAAATCTGTAAAAAGGCCTGTTAAATGGGTTGTTCGAACGGTTGATTTTGAAATATTAGTTACCAAGGAATTTTGGATTCCCATTGCAAAAAGCATAAAAAAGGCTGTTAATTTTCCTTCTAAAGAGGATAAATTTGACTGATATCCAAAAATTCCAACACCTACCAAAACTATCATTTCTAATGAAATGGGAATTATGTGAGACAATTGAGGATTTTTTTTGGTTACTAATTCTTCTAAGAAACTAGAAGTAAAAGAACCCACCAAAAATAAAACAGTAAAAACAAAAAAGGTAATTGCGGCTGTATAATCGTGCTTAATTATTTCTTCAGAAAAAAAGGCAAAATGCCCAGTTACATTTGTAGTCAAAGTTTTTACCGCCAAAACTCCTGTAATGTTGACAAGTCCTGCAACAAAAGACAGCAATGTTGCCAATCTTAAATCTTGTGCAAAGTTTCTATTTTTTCCTTTATGCCGAAACATTTTTTTGGCAAAAGTAGAAAATTTGAAATAATAAAAATACTTGAATTGCAATATTTCTTTCTTTAGATTCAAACAACGTTTTAAATACTAAAATTCAGGTAGGGTTATTCTTTATATGATTGTTTTTTTTCAAGTGGGAAGTGTTTTGAAAGAGTAGGTTCAAAAAACACAATGAAACGACCTTTAATTTTGCCTATAAAACGGATCTGATTTAATTCTCATTTGCTCCTAAATTTGTACCTTAACAGGCTTTAAAGTTAATGTTTACTTAAATCTTTATGGGCAAGTAGTGTATCTTAATAAAAATAATAATTTTACAAAAAAATTAATAAAAATTTTAAAATATATAATTTAAGTTCAATGAATATGAAAAAAAGTTTGATTATTATGTTGTTTTTTATGGTGACATTGGGTTATTCACAAGAATGGAAATCTAATTTAGAAGAAGCTAAAAAAGAGGCAACAGAACAAAATAAAAAGATTCTTTTAGTTTTTTCAGGTTCAGATTGGTGTGCACCCTGCATTAAGCTAGATAAAAATGTTTGGCAATCTGAAGCATTTAAAAAAGAAAGTCAACAAAGTTGGATTTTGATTAAAGCGGATTTTCCAAAGAAAAAAGCAGACTTACTTTCTCCTGAATTAACTGCAAATAATGAGAAATTGGCTGAAAAGTATAATAAAGAAGGTAATTTTCCATTAGTTGTTTTACTGGACAAAAACGGTAAAGTGGTAGGTGAAAAAGGATATGCCAATATTTCAGCTGAAGATTATATTCAAGCAATCCATTCAATGGAAAATTAATGAAAAAATTACTGTTTTTTGGAATAGTATTATTTACAATTTCCTCCTTTGGACAAATAGTTCATAGGAGGAAATTGTATATGATGACCAGTCCATTTGAAATGACTGTGGTCGCTAAAGACACTATTCAGGGAAATGAATTTATTGATGCAGCCATTGCTGAAGTATCGAGAATAGAAAATTTAGTTTCCGATTGGAAACCCGAAACCCAAATATCCCACGTCAATCAGAATGCAGGAATTAAGCCGGTGAAAGTGAATGATGAAATCTTCCAATTGATTCAACGAGCCATCAAAGTTTCTAAACTTACTGACGGAGCTTTTGATATTTCGTATGCTTCGATGGATAAAATCTGGAAATTTGACGGTTCAATGAAGGAAATGCCAACACCTGAAGCCATCAAAAAATCGGTTGAAAAAGTAGGTTATCAAAAAATCATTCTTGACGAAAAAGAAAAAACAGTTTTCCTGAGAGATAAAGGAATGAAATTAGGTCTTGGCGGAATAGCTCAAGGTTTTATTGCCGATAAAATTAAAACTTTGTTAGTCTCAAAAGGCTGTACATCAGGAATAGCAAACGTTTCAGGAGATATTTGTGCTTGGGGGAAACAACCCGATGGAAAACCCTGGACCGTGGGAATTGTAAATCCAATGAATAAAACCAAGATTTTTGCGACATTTTCCCTTGTTGATTCTGCTGTAGAAACTTCGGGAACTTATGAAAGATACGTGGTTTTTAACGGAATCAGATACAGTCATATCATCAACCCAAAAACAGGTTATCCGGCACAAGGAATTGTGAGTGTCACTACTTTTGCAAAACAAACAGAAATGGCCGATGTTTTAGCAAAAGGGGTTTTTCTTTTTGGCGTTGACGCAGGTCTGAATTTTATAAATCAACTCAAAGGAATCGAATGTATTATAGTTGACGATAAAGGTAAAATATATACTTCGAATGGGATTCATTTAGAGAAAATGGATTTGTTTAGTAATTAGTTTCCAATCGAAAGAAAGATTAATAGTATTATTTACATTAAGATAAATATGAAAAAATTAGCATTATTAGCGGTGGTTTTCGTGGTTTTACAATCGTGCAATTCGGTTAAACCGTATGAAATGCAAAAAATAAACGATCCGGATATGAAGCTTTCCGCCAGAACTACCGAGAAATATGAAAGTACTTTTCAGGTTTATCGAGAAGGTGCGGCTGGAGCCAATGGAGGAAAATCAGGTGGCGGTTGTGGATGCAATTAATTTATTAGAATGAAAAAAATTATTCTGTTATCCTGTTTGTTTACTCGATTTATTTCTATTGCCCAAGAGAAAGACACTACATCGGTTTTTAAGAAACGTGTTTTAGAAAATACCGAAGTAGATTTCTTATCCAGTTATTATAACCAAGATGGAACTCATGCAGCTGTTTCTGGAGGTTTAGGAACTGAGAAATTGAAAGATTTTGCAACAAATATTGTGGTTGCTACTCCTTTGAATGATGATGATTTTTTGACTTTTGATGTTGGACTTTCGGCTTATACATCAGCTTCTTCAAGCAATGTAAACCCATTTAGTAACTCCACAACATCAACTTCTTCGGGAGCATCTGGTCATGTTACTACAACTACCGTAAATAATACGCCTCCGGTGGGAACACCTTGGCAGGCTTCTTCCGGAGCATCGAAAGGAGGAACGCTTTGGGCATTAAATTCGAATTACAGTCATAGTTCTGAAGATAGGAATTTCATTTGGAATGCAGATTTGTCATTATCAACCGAATTTAATTATAAATCATTTGGATTTGGAGGAGGTGTTACCAAACTTTTCAATGATAAAGACACTGAAATTTCTTTAAAATCAAACATTTATCTTGACAATTGGAATGCTATTTATCCAACCGAATTGCACGAATATGCAAAGTATGGAAATGATTTTCAATTGTATGGTTATTTTAAAGGAGTAGCCATTTTAGATCAAAACGGCAATGTAACAACCGCCTATTTGCCAAGTACATTTAGGCCTTGGACATCAACTGGAAGAAATTCATATTCAGTCTCATTGAGTTTTTCTCAAGTGCTTACAAAGAAATCTCAAATTTCTATTTTTACTGATATTTTGCAGCAGCAAGGAATGCTTTCTACGCCTTATCAAAGGGTTTATTTTGCGGATAAAGCCAATTATTACATTGGCAAAGTCCAATATATTTCGGTTTATGAAACGTCTGCTAATACTGGTGTTTATCATTTGGCTGATGACATCGAAAGAATGCCAAATACTCGTTTTAAGTTACCTATTGGATTGAGATGGAATTATTACGTCAATGAATCTCTTGCCATAAGATCGTATTATCGCTACTATTGGGATAATTGGGGAATAAATGCACATACGGCAAACATCGAAATTCCGTATAAAATATCCGATAAATTTACGGTTTATCCAATGTATCGTTATTATGTTCAAACTGCTGCGAAATATTTTGCGCCTTATGAAAAACATCTTTCAACAGAACAATATTATACGTCGGACTATGATTTATCCGCTTTTAATGCAAGCCAATATGGGTTTGGAGTAGATTATACCGATATTTTTGCAAACGCAACTTTTTTTGGTATGGGTGTAAAAAATATTGATTTTAGATTCAATCATTACTCAAGAAGTGATGGTTTGAGTGCTAATATTGGAACTTTAGGAATTAAGTTTATTATTCAATAAATAGTAAATAGGATTTCTATATCTTTAAAGTAAAATTCATTGGTTTAAAGATATTGGCATAAAAATATAAATAATAAACGCAGTGAAATACTCAAATGGTCACAAAATCAGCTGGCTTTTGTAGTTTGTAATTATTGAAAAAAAATGAAAAAATTAATTCTGGTTTTAGTTTTATTAAATAGCATTTTTTCTTTTGCACAAGAAAAAGATTCTACAAAAGTATTTAAAAAGCGCGTTTTAGAAAGTGCCGAAGTCGACTTTTTGGCCAGTTATTATCATCAGGAAGGCACACATTCTGCAGTTTCTGGAGGAATTGGTTCCGAAAAATTAACCGATGGAGCATCGAATATCGTGGTGGCAGTTCCTTTAAATGAGGATGATGTTTTAACAATTGATGCCGGAATTTCGGCCTATTCATCGGCTTCATCAAGTAATATCAACCCTTATAACAATGGGGAAGAAGGCAATATTGGCAATATTGCAACAGGAACGCCAACACCTTGGCAAGCATCATCTGGAGCTTCAGAGACGGATGCATTGGTTTCAATGGTTGCAAATTACAGTCACAGTAGCGACAATAGAAATTTTGTTTGGAACACAGATGTCTCTTTTTCGAATGAATTCGATTATACTTCTGTTGGTTTTGGTGGAGGAATCACGAAACTTTTCAACAATAAAAATTCGGAAGTTTCCTTGAAAGCGAATGCTTATATTGATCAGTGGCGACCTATTTATCCAATAGAATTCAGAAGTTTTTATAACATAAGCCCTTTTGTTTATGACCAAAACGGAAATCATTCAACAGCTTATGTCAATCAATTTACTCCTTGGACATCAACCAATAGAAATTCCTATTCTGCTTCTTTTAGCTTTTCGCAAGTGCTGACTAAAAAATCACAATTCTCTGTCTTTTTTGATCTTTTGCAGCAAGATGGAAAGCTTTCAACACCTTATCAAAGAATGTATTTTGCCGATAAAGCCAATTTTTATGTTGGCGATCCACAATATATTCCTGTTTATGAAACTACTGCAAACAAAGGCGTTTATCAACTTGCAGATGATATTGAACGACTGCCAAATTCTCGTTTCAAAGTCCCAATAGGTTTACGTTGGAATTATTATGTCAACGAAAAAATTGCATTGAGAACGTATTATCGCTATTATTGGGACAATTGGGGAATCACGGCGCATACGGCAAGCATAGAATTGCCTTATAAAATAACGGATAAGTTCACTGTTTTTCCAATGTATCGTTATTATACACAACAACAATCCAAGTATTTTGCGCCTTATGAAACGCATCTTTCTACGGAACAATATTACACTTCGGATTATGATTTATCGACGTTTAATGCTAATCAATATGGATTTGGCGTGAATTATACAGATATTTTTACAAGTGCCAAAATTTGGAAATTTGGCCTTAAAAACATTGATTTCAGATACAATCATTACGCGAGAAGTGATGGTTTGGATTCTAATATAGTTTCAGTTGGATTTAAATTTTCTCTTCAATAAATGCGAATATTAATAGTAGAAGACGAGACCGGAATTGTTCAATTTCTCCAGCAAGGTTTGGAGGAAGAAGGATATGAAATTACCACAGCTTCTGAGGGTTTAATGGGTTTAGAGATTGCTCAAAAAGAAAATTTTGATTTGATTCTTCTGGATTGGTTGATGCCAAAAATGAACGGTCTGGAAGTTTGCAAGACAATAAGAGAAAAAAATAAAAGTACGCCAATTATTTTCTTGACTGCCAAAGACACGGTTCAGGATACTATCGAAGGTTTAAAGGCTGGCGCCAATGATTATATCAAGAAACCTTTTAGTTTTGATGAATTAGTAGAACGAATAAAAATTCATTTTAGAAATCAAAATGAAATAGAAATTCTCACCCTTGGAACTATCGTAATTAATCTTGCAAAATACCTTGTCACGGTTGGAGGAAATCAAGTGAGTTTAACCCAACGTGAGTTCGAATTGCTTTGTTATTTAGTAAGAAACAAAGGAAAAGTTTGTACCCGAAGCCAAATCATTGAAGATGTCTGGAATATATATTTTGATTATGACACCGGTGTTATTGATGTTTTTATCAATGGTATTCGAAAAAAACTCAATTTAAAGATTGAAGAAGATTATATAAAAACCATTCGAGGAGTAGGTTATATCGCCAATGATTAGATAATGAACAAACTTTCTTTTAGAAACAGAATTGCTTTCAATTACATCATTTCCACAGGATTATTGATTTTCGTGGTGTTTTTTGGTATTTATATGATTGTGAAATTCAGTGTTTACAGTCATATAAATGATGATATTAAAAGCGAAGTTGCTAAACATTTAACCGAAATTGAAATTACTGACAACCATATTGGATTGATTCACAATGAAGAATGGCGTGAACGAGAG
>Ga0208115_1000241_pt1 | contig 13414 bp, 7 predicted proteins | sample LakWasMeta4_LOW4_2_FD_183856 | JGI IMG/M metagenome (GOLD analysis project Ga0208115, IMG submission 183856) | Freshwater sediment methanotrophic microbial communities from Lake Washington under simulated oxygen tension - Sediment Metagenome... | ecosystem: Environmental > Aquatic > Freshwater >...
GGTAACGAAAGACAAATCAATTTCAATTTCTTTCGCAGTATTTTCTCCATTAACGCCTACGATATGCCAAACATTGTCTTTTTTTCTGGCCATAATAATATACTTTCCGGGATAGCCTTCAATAAATTTGGAATCGTCCCAATTCGTTGGAATATCCTTTAAATAATCAACTACATATTGTGGCATTTTAGCCATTCCGTCTGGCGTTTCAGCAATGTGTTGAATGCCTGACAAAAACAGAACCGGTAACGCCAATTCAAAGGCAGGAGTCGTTATTCGTTTGATATTTGGTATGAAATCCAAGACCATTGGAGTGAAATCCATTGGGTCAAAAACATTGCGCCCAAAAGGTATCATTGTACAATGTGAAGGTTGTAAATCAGCATCAGATTGACCAAAAGTTATAAACTCTTCTCCTTTAATCGCCTCAGTTGTCAATAAATTTGGATACGTACGTTGCCAGCCTCTTGGCAAAGTGGCTCCGTGGAAATTGATTAACAATTTGTGTGCAGCAGCATCTTTTAGCAATGCGTGATAATAGGCAATCATCGATTGTCCATCGCCACCAAAAAAGTCCACTTTTATTCCTGCAATCCCCATTTCATTGAGTTTAGAAAACTCTCTGTCCCTGTCAGCGTGGTTTAATAATTTACTTTTAGGCTCATAAACAGTGCTATTCCAAGAACCGGAAGAATTGTACCAAACCAATAATTTTACATTTTTTCCTTTGGCATAAGAAGCCAATTCTATCATTTTTTCGTCTCCAATTCTTTTATTCCAATCGGCATCAATTAAGCAATAAGGCCAATTCATATTAGAAGCATAATCAATAAATTTCAAAGTAGTCTCATAATTTACCGAGTCATCTTTTAACAAAACCCAGCTCCAGGAAGCCAATCCGCTTTTGATGAAAGAAGTATCCATCGGAATTGCAGGATCTGCTAAATCCGTTCCCAATGTACTTTCTGTAATTGTTTTTAAGGAACCAATAGCAATTATTCTCCAAGGAGTGTACCAAGGCAATTGAGATTCAGGATTTAATGCACCATTTGGAAAAACCTCTTCCTTTTGCGGAAAAGTTAACTGCATCGCTTTTGAAGTGTCGTTATAAACCAAATGACTGCCACAGTAATTTTCGTGCAATCCTGTTTCGGAAATTAACAACCAAGTATCATTTGAATTAAATAGCGCAGGATAAATCCAGCCTTCGCCAATCGCTGGTTTGGTGTTCACGGGAATTCCCATAGCATAATGTTCCTCATAGGAAGGATTGACTTGACACCATCCTGTTTTAGCTTTTGACATAGGTTGCAGCCAGGCTTTTGCAGTAGAATCAAAATTGTAAGTAGTCTTTTCTTCTGTTATTTTTTTGATTTCTTTAGAGGTTTCTGGGAAATAATATCTCAGAGCTACTCCGTCATTGGATAGTTGAAAAATAATATCGATTAAATTTCCTTTGCTGTTTTGTAAATGAACTGTGTATTGATTTGCTGAATAACTAATGTTTTTACGTTTCCCTTGAAGCATGGAATACGTCGATTTGATTGATTTAGCTTCGGAAACCTTGATTATTTTTAAATCAGTATAAAAATTGGCGTCATCTCGTATAATTCCTAATTCGGAGGTGTTTATTACCAGTTTATCTTTATAAAAAACTTTATATACAGGGGTTTTGTTTTTGGACAAAGCAAATTCTATTTTTATTGTTTTGTCAGCGTTAACAAATAAATTATCTGTTTTTTTTTCGACAAATGAAGTCAGTACTATACCCAATAGCGACAATAATAAAATTTTTTTCATAATAAAGTGTTTTATTTACACTTACAAACATACGAAAATTTATTTACTCTGTCAATTGTGCCAAATTTTTAATAGAATTATTCATAAGACAATGGATTACTAATAGTTTTTAATTCTATTTGAAATAAAATGTAATGTAAAATTTATTTGTTTTTATATTAATAATTTAGTTACATTTGTAAATGTATTTTTTACACTTATTAATTATTATAGCCTTATATTCTTAAAAACAGTTGTTTGAGTTAAAATATGAAAATCAAATTTATCCAAGCACATCAAAATTATGATAAAAAATGAATAAAAAAATTGACCAATTAGCCGCTGATAATATAAGAGCGCTCGCCATTTCAATGGTAGAAAAAGCAAAATCAGGACATCCGGGAGGTGCAATGGGAGGCGCAGATTTTATGCACATATTGTACACGGAATATTTAAATTTTGACCCAACAGAAATGGATTGGCCTTTTAGAGATCGTTTCTTTATGGATGCCGGACATTTGTCGGCATTAATGTATGCCCAATATTATTTATTGGGAAATTTCGAAAAAGAAGATTTGCAAAATTTCAGACAATGGGGTTCAGTTACTCCAGGTCACCCGGAATTAGATGTTCTTAGAGGTATCGAAAATACATCTGGACCATTAGGGCAAGGACATGCGATGGGAGTAGGAGCTGCAATTGCCGCCAAGTTTTTGGATGCCAGATTTAAAGGTCTTTTTGATCATAAAATATATGGTTTTATAACCGACGGTGGTGTTCAGGAAGAAATTTCGCAAGGTGCTGGTCGAATTGCAGGACATTTGGGTTTGAACAATTTTATTATGTTCTATGATTCCAATGATGTGCAGCTTTCTTCGATGACTGACGAGGTAACTTCTGAAGATACGGCTATGAAATATGAAGCTTGGGGATGGAAAGTAATTACTATTGACGGACACAATCACGAGCAAATCAGAAAAGCATTGGATGATGCCAATGCAGAATCTGAAAAACCAACTTTGATAATTGGCAAAACAATTATGGGAAAAGGTTGCGTTACTGCAAACGGGGATATGTATGAAGGAGAATGTGAATTGCACGGAAAACCTATTGGTGACACCAAAGCAGATTTCACAAAAACCTTAATCAATCTTGGAGCAAATCCAGAAAGTTCCTTTGATATTTACGAAGAAGTTGAAACCTATTATGCTGAAGTTTTGGCAAAAAAAGCAGAAGATTCAGCTGCCAAAAAAAGTAAAATTGCTCTTTGGAAAAAGGAAAATCCAGAATTGACTCAAAAAATGGATTTGTTTCTATCAGGAAAACTGCCGGAATTAGATTTAAGCAGCGTTATCCAAAAACCAAATGTTGCCACTAGAGAGGCTTCATCGTCTGTTTTAGGATATTTGGCAGAAAACGTCGAAAATATGATTGTTTCCTCGGCGGATTTATCCAATAGTGATAAAACGGATGGATTCCTTAAAAAATCTTCAGTTTTACAAAAGAATGATTTCAGCGGCGCTTTTTTACAGGCTGGAGTGGCTGAACTTACGATGACTTCCATCGCAAACGGAATTGCACTTCACGGTGGCGTTATTCCTGTGGTGGCAACGTTTTTTGTATTTTCGGATTATATGAAACCTGCCATTCGATTAGCAGCTATTCAGGAATTAGCCGTCAAATACGTTTGGACACACGATTCGTTTCGAGTGGGAGAAGATGGACCAACACACCAACCGATTGAGCAGGAAGCACAAATTCGTTTATTGGAAAAATTAAAAAACCATTCCGGAAATCCAAGTTTGTTAGCCCTTCGTCCAGCCGATGCCATAGAAACTTCGGTGGCTTGGGATATGGCCTTAAAAAACACTAAAACTCCAACAGGTTTAATCCTTTCGAGACAAAATATTGCAGATATTCCTGCAACGGGAACTTCAAGATATCAAGACGCAACCGAAGCCGAAAAAGGAGGATATTTAGTTAAAGCAACTCAAAATCCTGACATCACTTTAATCGCAAACGGTTCTGAAGTTTCGACTCTTTTGGCAGCTGCCACCATATTAGAAAAAGAGAAAAACCTGAAAATAAACGTGGCTTCAATTATATCTGAAGGCTTGTTCAAACAGCAATCAAAATCGTATCAGGAAAGTGTTATTTCAAAAGGAAAATTAGTTTTCGGACTTACGGCCGGACTTCCCGTAAATCTTGAAGGTTTAATAGGTGATAGTGGTAAAGTGATTGGTTTGGATCATTTTGGATATTCTGCTCCGGCAAATGTTTTGGATGAAAAATTTGGATTTACGAGTGAGCATGTTTGCGAAGAAATCCTAAAATATATTGAAGAAAGTAAATAAATAATCAAAAAATAAATATAAAAAGAAATGAAATTTTTTATCGACACAGCAAATTTAAAAGACATTAAAGAAGCCAATGACTTGGGAATCCTTGACGGCGTAACCACCAATCCATCGCTGATGGCGAAGGAAGGAATTACGGGAGCAGACAATATTATAGCGCATTATGTAAAAATATGCGAATTGGTTGACGGCGATGTTTCAGCCGAAGTGATTTCGACAGATTTAGCCGGAATGATTGCCGAAGGCGAAAAATTAGCTGCTTTGCATCCACAAATCGTGGTCAAAATTCCAATGATTAAAGAAGGAATAAAAGCCATAAAATACTTTTCGGATAAAGGGATAAGAACCAACTGTACATTAGTTTTTTCAGCTGGTCAGGCACTTTTGGCTGCAAAAGCCGGAGCAACTTATGTTTCGCCTTTCATCGGAAGATTAGATGATGTTTCTACAGATGGAATGGCTTTGATTGAAGAAATCAGATTGATTTATGACAATTACGGATACGAAACCCAAATTTTGGCAGCATCTGTTCGTCACGTCATGCACATTATAAATTGTGCAAAAATTGGTGCCGATGTTATCACTGGTCCATTGAGCGCAATCGAAGGATTGTTAAAACATCCCCTTACGGACATTGGTTTGGCAACTTTTTTAGCGGATTATCAAAAAGGGAATAGTTAGGAAAGTTTTTTTATGACATTTTTTCAATTCAATTTTCAAGAAATTGGAGGGCTTGGTTTGGGAAAAAGTCTATATGGCTTACATTGTAATACCAAAAACCTCTAAAGAAATTTCGAGGTTTTTTTATGGCATTTTTTCGATTAAATTTTCAATAAATTTGAATCGGAATTATAATTAAGGAATCAATCCCAAAATCCTAAGTTTATATTTACAGATTTGGATAAAAGTTATATATTTATAGAAATTAATTTTATATCAGTTTTCAAACTTTTGATACGTATAAATATATGAAAAGAAGAACCTTTTTGACCACTACAACTTTAGCGACTGTCGGACTTACAACTCTCTTAGTTGAAGGTTGTAATAATTCCAAAAAAGATATTGGAGATAAAAAAGTTGATGTTGATGCTACTGAAGCATTTGAGCTTGATGAAGAAACTATCAGTAGTTTAAGAAAAAAATTGGATTCCGGAAAGTATAGTTCACAACAATTAGTTGAATTATATTTAAAACAAATTGAAAATATTGATAAAAACGGCCCAAAGTTAAATGCAATTATAGAAATAAATCCTGATGGTGTTTCAATTGCAAAACAAATGGATAATGAAAGGAAAGATGGGAAAACTAGAGGTCCATTACACGGAATTCCAGTAGTAATTAAAGATAATATCGATACGGCTGATAGAATGCAGACCACTGCAGGTTCTTTAGCCATGGTTGGAAACTTTGCTTCCAATGATGCTTTTATTGTTAAAAAATTACGTGAAGCTGGCGCTATAATTATTGGAAAAACTAATTTAAGCGAATGGGCTAATTTCCGTTCTACACAATCAAGTTCAGGATGGAGTAGCAGGGGCGGTCAAACCAAAAATCCTTATTTTTTAGATCATAATCCATGCGGATCGAGTGCAGGTTCAGGCGTGGCTGTTGCAGCAAACCTTTGTGTTGTTGCTGTTGGAACTGAAACAGATGGTTCTGTAGTTTGCCCAGCTTCTGTAAATGGAGTTGTTGGTATTAAACCTACAGTTGGACTGGTAAGTCGTTCAGGAATAATTCCGATATCAAAAACACAGGATACTGCAGGACCTATGGCAAGAACCGTTACAGATGCTGCGATTTTATTAGGTGTTCTTTCGGGTATAGATGATACGGATTCGATTACAAATGAAAGTAAGGGGAAAAGTTTTTCTGATTATACCCAATTTTTAGATTCTAATGCTTTGAAAGGAAAACGTATTGGAATTGAAAAAAAGCCTCAAGGTAATAATCAATTCATTAACTCTCTTTTAGAAAATGCAATTAATCTGCTCAAACAAAAAGGGGCTATAATTATTGAAATAGACTATGCAGATAAAATAAACGCATTTAGTGAAGCTGAGTTTGAAGTTATGCAGTATGAATTTAAAGAAGGTTTGAACCAATATTTATCTACAGCAAATGCAAAAGTTAAATATTTAAAGGAAGTTATTGATTTTAATAAGTCCAATGAAGATAAAGCAATGCCTTATTTTAAACAAGAAATATTAGAAAGTTCCAATTTAAAATCTGGACTTGAGGAAAAAAAATATGCAGATGCATTAAATAAAAGTCATAACGGAAGCAAGAAAATTTTGGATTCTGTTTTTTATGAAAATAAACTTGATGCAATTTGCGGAATAACAATGGGTCCAGCCTGTAGCATTGATCTGATTTATGGGGATCGTTGGGGATATTCTTTGACGATGCCGGCAGCAGCCAGCGGTTATCCTCACATTACGGTTCCAGGCGGAAAAGTGTATGATTTACCGGTTGGTTTATCCTTTTTTGGGACTGCTTATAGCGAACCGAAGTTAATAGGAATCGCTTATGCTTTTGAACAAGCATCAAAAAACAGAGTCAAACCAGAATTTAAAAAATCGTTTTTGTAACTAGTTGTTAGCTTGTATAAATTGTACTACTTTTTCAATTACTGCAGGATTTCCAAGAATTTTGCGATGACCTAAACCTTCGGTTAGAAATAATTCTCCGTTTTTCAAGTGTTTATGGATGTTAATTCCTGCTGCTACAGGAACTTCATCATCGTTTTTATCATGAATCACTAAAACGGGTATTGTTACTTCCATAGCTGATTTGGAAGCAGAATAATTGTCCATTTCTTCACCATATTTCTTTTCAAAATGCAAACGTAATTGCTTACTTGTGTTCGGTTTTAATTCTAATTTTGCGACAAAACCGTTTAAAATATCCTGAACGATATCACCACTTCCAATAATTGTCAAACAATTTATGGACAATCCTTTTTTTACGGCATTTAGCAATGACATTCCTCCTAAAGAATGTCCAACAGCGGCTTCAAAAGGACCAAATTGTCTCTCGACTTCTAACATAGTTTCAACAAATTCAGACATTATAGTAGTTTTTCCAGGAGATTTTCCGTGAGCTGGAGCATCAAAACTTACAGTGGAATATCCTGCTTTTATTAATTCGTCGGCAATTTTAAAAAGATGCGTTCCTCTTCCTGACCATCCGTGTGACAATAAAATTTTCTTATCACTTTCTCCATATTGATAAATTACTACTTTTTTCTTAATTGATGGAATTTCAATTAGATTTTGGATGCTTTTGCTGTCCATTTCCAATTCTCTTTTTGGAATTTTATGTTTTGTTGGTGTTGCAAATATTTTTGCAGCAAATAGTGTTGCTAATTTTGGTGAAATAAAAGTGATAAATTTACTAATTTGCAGTATTAGTTTTGGAATTTTCAATGATTGCTTGTGATTGGGAGCTTTTTTTGGCATTTCAATAAATTTTCAATCGGGTTATTATTTAATATTTTTTTTACTAAATTTAGAAAAACATAAAAGTAACAATAAATTATAGGTTTAATTGGGGATTTAATAAAATATTGGAATTTAACAATCCGAATAATTTATATTAAAAATTGCACTGTTTTTATTAAGAATTCAAAAAAGACAAAATTTCTCTAATGGAAATATATCATATAGCTGCAGAATGTTATCCGGTAGCAAAAGTCGGCGGTTTAGGAGATGTTGTGGGAGCGTTGCCAAAGTATCAAAATAGTGCCAAACACCTTGTGAGAGTTGTAATACCTTGTTATGATACAAAATTCATAAAAGAAAATGAATTTGAATCTGTTCATAATGGTTATGTGAAATTGGGGAATTTTAATTTTCCTTTCAACGTTTTAAAGGAAAAAACCGATAAGCTGGGATTCGAATTGTATTTAGTAGAAATTCCGGAATTGTTCGACAGAAAAGAGGTGTATGGATACGAAGACGACATCGAACGCTTTTTGGCTTTTCAAATCGCCACCTTGGATTGGTTAATTTCCAGAGCCGAAGTTCCTGATGTTATCAATTGCCACGATCACCATACCGGATTGATTCCGTTTATGATGCAGTATGCCAATAAATATGAGAAATTAAGAAATACACCAACGGTAATTACGATTCACAACTCCATTTATCAAGGGCAGTTTGGTTTTGATAAATTGTATTATTTGCCTGAGTTTGATTTGTCGAAAGTGACCGTTTTAGAATGGGATAATAGAATCAATTCATTGGCGACAGCCATAAAATGTGCTTCGGCCGTGACGACGGTTTCGCCAAATTATCTGAATGAAATAAATAATTTTGCTTACGGATTAGAATCTTTATTTAATCTTGTAAGACATAAGTCCAAAGGTATTTTGAACGGAATTGATATGGAAGTTTGGAATCCGGTTAAGGATAAAATGTTGCCCACCAATTATTCCATCAAAACTTTCGAAAAGGGAAAAAAGGAAAACAAGGAAAAGTTGTGTAGCCAATTTGATTTGGATCCAACAAAGCCACTTTTTAGTTTCATTGGAAGATTGTTAGAAGAAAAAGGAGCTGATTTATTGCCACACGTTGCAGCATTGGCTTTATCCGAAAATTTTAAGGAAATTAATATTTTAATTTTAGGCTCAGGAAATACAGAAATTGAAAATCAATTGAGTCATTTATTGACCAGTTTTAAAGGTAATTACAATGCTTTCATAGGTTATAACGAAGAATTAGCCCATTTGATTTATGCCGGTTCCGATTTTTTATTAATGCCTTCAAGAGTGGAACCTTGTGGTTTGAACCAAATGTATTCTTTTAAATACGGTACCATTCCCATTGTGCGAAGAACTGGTGGATTGAAAGATACCGTAATCGATTTTGAAGACAACGGAAACGGAATTTGCCACGATCAGGCATCAATTGCTGATGTTTGTTATTCCATTCAAAGAGCTGTAAAGTTGTATAAAGACAAAAAAAAATTGAATAAAATTCGAAAAATAGGAATGAACATTGACCACTCTTGGGAAAGTGTTTGTCAAGAATATATAGAGGTGTATAATTTAATAATTAAGAAAAATGAAAGCTAAAAAGAAAAATGTAATCGCAATTATTTTGGGTGGTGGTCAAGGCTCCAGATTGTATCCATTGACAGAGTCTCGTTCAAAACCTGCTGTCCCAATTGGAGGAAAATATAGATTGGTAGATATTCCAATCTCAAACTGTATGAATTCGGATATTTATAGAATATTCGTTTTGACTCAATTCAATTCGGCTTCCTTGAATGCACACATCAAGAATACGTATCATTTTAGCATATTTAGCCATGCTTTTGTCGATATTTTGGCAGCAGAACAAACCCCTGACAATCCTACCTGGTTTCAAGGAACTGCGGATGCTGTAAGACAATGTATGCCTCATTTTTTGAATCATAATTTTGATTATGCCTTGATACTTTCGGGAGATCAATTGTATCAAATGGATTTGGATGAAATGATTGAGCAGCACATCAAAAACGAAGCTGATATTTCTATCGCCACTTTGCCTGTAAATGAAAAAGACGCTCCTGAATTTGGAATTTTAAGAACCAATTCAGAAAGTTGTATTGAATCTTTTATCGAAAAACCATCAAAGGATCTATTGCCTGATTGGAAATCAGATGTAAGTGATCAAATGAGGAGTGAAGGAAAACACTATTTGGCATCTATGGGGATTTATATTTTCAATAAGAAATTGTTGGTAGATATAATGTCAAATCCAAATACCAAAGATTTTGGAAAAGAAATAATTCCCCAAGCAGTTGTTGGTGGTAAAAAAGTATTTAGTTTCCAATATGAAGGTTATTGGACTGATATTGGTAATATTGATTCCTTTTTTGAAGCAAATATTGGTTTAACAGATGATGTACCTCAATTCAATTTATTTGATGATGATAACAAAATATATACACGACCACGATTATTGCCTCCTACAAAGTTCAAAAAAACAAATATTGACAGATCATTAGTTTCGGATGGTTGTATTTTAAATGCCAAAGAGATTATACGTTCAGTTATTGGAAATCGTTCTAGAATTGGAGATGACACTATCATTCAAAATTGCTATGTTATGGGTAATGATTTTTATCAAAATATAGATGATATGGATGAAGATGTGAAAAATAACAGACAGTTAATGGGAATAGGAGAACGATGCTTTATAAACAATGCCATTGTAGATAAAAACTGCAGGATAGGCAACGATGTTCACATCAATGGCGGGAAACACTTAGAGGATTTTTCGAATGAATTATACGCTATTAAAGACGGAATTGTAGTAGTCAAAAAAGGGGTAACCATCCCTAATAATTATTCCATAAAGTAATTAATCAGCGGTCTTAAATTATACTGATTTTAATAACAAAATAAATGATAAATTTATTTTGTTATTAGAGTTTTTACAATATTATTTTTGCTAAATTTAGTAGAATTTTTAAAAATACAAAATGCAGAATCAAACCCGAATAGTAATTGAAAATGTTTCGCCACAACTTGATTGCGGTACCAATCCAATAAAAAGAATTGTAAATCAAAATGTAAATGTAACCGCCGATGTTTTTTCTGATGGGCACGATGTCATTGAATGTTGTGTCAAATTCAAACACGAAAAAGACAAAAAATGGCAGGAAGTTCGAATGAATTCTTCGGTAAATGATGAATGGTATGCGAGTTTCAAGGTTGAAAAACAAGGGTTTTACGATTATTTTGTTGAAGGTTGGGTGGATTATGCCTTGAACTGGCAACACGGAATCGAACGAAAAATTCAAGACAATCAACACGTGAATTCGGAATTGTTAGAAGGAGCGGAATATGTAAAAGCGGTCTTGAAGTTTGCCAACGACCAAGAGAAAGAATATCTCGAAAAACTGGCGACCTATTTCACGAATGAATCTGATTATGATAAGGCAATCGAAGAAGCGACATCTTCTTACCTGCACCAAATTTTCAAGAAATATCCTATTCGCTTCCTGGAAAATAAATCAAAAGAATTGCAAGTTTACGTTGACAGGAAAAAAGCATTATTCAGCACTTGGTATGAGTTTTTTCCACGTTCTGCTTCCGCCGAAAAAGGTAAACACGGGACTTTCAAAGATTGCGAAAGATTGTTGCCAAGAGTTGCCTCAATGGGTTTTGATACCTTATATTTCCCACCAATTCATCCTATTGGAGAAGTAAATAGAAAAGGAAAAAATAACGCAACCAATGCAAATCCGGGTGATGTAGGTTCGCCTTGGGGAATTGGCTCACAATATGGTGGACATAAGTCCACGCATCCTGAATTAGGAAGTATCGATGATTTCAAATCATTGGTCAAAAAAGCGAAAGATTTAGGAATTGAAGTCGCAATGGATTATGCCTTGCAAGCCGCGCCTGACCATCCTTATGTAAAAGATTTTCCGCAATGGTTCAAGTGGCGACCAGACGGAACAGTGCAATATGCCGAAAACCCACCCAAAAAATATCAGGATATTCTACCGATATATTTCGAAAGCAGCGACTGGAAAAATCTTTGGAAAGAGTTGTTGAATGTAGCGCTATTCTGGATTGAAGAATGTGATATCAAAATTTATAGAGTAGATAATCCACACACAAAACCTTTTTATTTTTGGGGTTGGTTGATTGCCGAAATCAAGAAAAAACATCCTGATGTGTTGTTCTTGGCGGAAGCTTTTACGCGTCCAAAAATTATGAACGAATTGGCTAAACAAGGATTTACCCAGTCTTATACTTATTTTACTTGGCGAAATTCTAAAAAAGAATTGACTGAATATGTGGAAGAACTAACTCAATCCGAGCAAAAAGAATTCTATCGTCCTAATTTTTGGCCCAATACACCAGACATTAATCCTTATGCTTTGCAAAGCGGAAATGAATCCATTCATCTTCAAAAATATTTCTTGGCAGCTACGTTGAGTTCCAGTGTTGGGATTTACGGACCCGTTTTCGAATATATGGTCTGCGAGCCAATGGCACTGGGCAAGGAAGAGTATTTAGATTCTGAAAAATACGAATATTACAAATGGGATTGGGACAAACAAAATAAAATCACGACTTTAATCACTCGTGTCAATACGATTAGAAAAGAACAAATTTCGTTGCAACAAACCAATAATATTGTTTTTTGCGATACGAATAATGAGCAAGTTATGTCCTATTACAAATTTGATGATGATAAACAAAATAAAACTTTAATGGTTGTGAGTCTTGATGCATTTAGCACAAGTCAAGCAATGGTAAAGCTTCCAAACGAATTGCTAAGAAATCTCCCTATTCATATTACCGATTTAATTACAGGAAATAGTTATATTTGGGATAAAGAATGGAATTTCGTTGAACTTTCGCCAGAATTACCTTTTCATTTATTTAAAATTCACTGATAATGAAAGATAACAAGATTAATGAAGATGAATTTCAAAATCCGTTTGTTTTCAATACAGACTGGAAAAATGCGTTTGAAGACAAGGAATTTGTTAAAATTTTTTCTTCGGATATTCTTGAAAACTACATTATTAATAAACGCTGGTATGGCGGAAAAGCGAGTACTTTAAAGTATATTGAAGTAGTTGATTTTTTTAAAATCACTTCAAAAAAGAATACTTATTATGGTGTTTTGCTCGAAGTCAATTTTAAGGAAGCTTTTTATCAGCATTATTTTATGCCATTGGCTTTTATGGCAGAAGATGAGTTGGACACCAATACCATAATTGCTCCTGTAAAAATGAACGGGCAGGCAGGATTTCTTGTTGACGCGCTGCATCAGGAGGATTTCAGAAAACTATTGTTCGATAAAATTATCAATTCCAGAGAAAAATTCGATTCAAAAGTTAATTTTCACAAAGGGGAAAAACTGGAAGAAAAAGAATATAAAACTTCCAAATTTATGGGAGTGGAACAAAGCAATACTTCCATAATTTACAACAATACTTTGGTGTTGAAAATTTTCAGGAGAATATACATCAATATGAATCCTGATTATGAAATCAGTCGTTTTCTTACCGAAAGAATGAATTTCAAAAGTTCGCCAGCTTATATGGGAAGCATAAGCGTGGTTATGACAGATGGAAATATTACACTCGGGTTGATGCAGGAATTAGTGCCAAATCAAGGTGATGCCTGGCAATTTATGCTAGGAGAAGTCGATAAAATTTTTGATAATCTGAAATATAAAAAAATAAATATTTCTAAATTACCTGATATTGAATTATTCAAAAGATTAAAAATCAATGAAGTTCCACACGAAATCATTGATTGGGCT
>Ga0208115_1000242_pt1 | contig 13351 bp, 10 predicted proteins | sample LakWasMeta4_LOW4_2_FD_183856 | JGI IMG/M metagenome (GOLD analysis project Ga0208115, IMG submission 183856) | Freshwater sediment methanotrophic microbial communities from Lake Washington under simulated oxygen tension - Sediment Metagenome... | ecosystem: Environmental > Aquatic > Freshwater >...
GCCTGATATTTTATTATTTTTCATTTTTTGTTTTTTTTTCCTCATCCAATCCCTGTCATTGCAAGGCACGAAGCAATCACAATAATAGGAAGCCGTGACTGGCAAAGGTGAGTGGATTTATTGTTTTAAACTGAAATCTGCAATCTTACTTATCGGTTACACATCCTGTTGATGCGCTTGAAACGGATCTTGCATATTTTAGCAAAACTCCTTTACTAGCTTTCAAATCAGGTTGAACCCAAGCTGCTTTTCTTTTGACAAATTCTTCGTCAGAAATTTTTAGATTGATGGTGTTTTTAACGGCATCAATCGTGATTAAATCTCCATTTTCGACTAGAGCAATTCCGCCACCATCATAAGCTTCTGGTGTAATGTGTCCAACTACAAAACCGTGTGAACCTCCAGAAAATCTACCGTCTGTAATCAAAGCAACACTGCTGCCCAATCCGGCCCCCATAATGGCTGATGTTGGTTTCAACATTTCAGGCATTCCTGGTCCGCCTTTTGGCCCGCAGTATCTAATGACGACGACATCTCCGGGTTTTACCAAACCACTTTGAATTCCTGGAATAACTGTAAATTCGCTTTCAAAAACGACCGCGGTTCCTTCAAAATATTCTCCTTCATTTCCGCTAATTTTGGCAACACAACCTTCTGAAGCTAAGTTTCCGTATAATATCTGAATGTTTCCAGTCGATTTCAACGCATTTTTTATTTCAAAAACTACCTCTTGACCTTCTTCTAAATCAGGTACTGATGCTAAATTTTCAGCCAATGTTTTTCCAGTTACAGTTAAACACTCACCATGAATATAACCTTCTTTCAATAAATATTTCATTACAGCAGGAACCCCTCCAACGGCGTGTAAATCTTCCATCATGAATTTTCCACTCGGCTTTAAATCAGCCAAAACTGGTGTTCTATCACTGATGGCCTGAAAATCGTCTAATGTAATTTCAATATCTACGGAATGTGCCATAGCGATCAAGTGCATTACGGCATTCGTAGAACCTCCTAAAACGGCCACGATTGTGATGGCATTTTCAAAAGCCTTACGAGTCATAATGTCTGTAGGCTTAATATCTTTTTCCAATAATATTCGGATGGCTTTTCCGGCATCTTCACATTCTTGCAATTTATCTTTACTTACTGCAGGATTTGAAGAGCTATATGGCAAACTCATCCCCAATGCTTCAATGGCCGATGCCATAGTATTGGCAGTGTACATTCCGCCACACGCACCTGGTCCTGGACATGAATTTTTGATTACCCCTTTAAAATCTTCATCGGAAATTGTTTTTTTAAATTTTTTTCCTAAGGCTTCAAAAGCGGAAACTATATTCAAGTGCTCCCCTTTCCATCTCCCTGAATGAATAGTTCCGCCATAAACCATAATTGCCGGACGATTGACTCTTCCCATAGCAATTAAAGCTCCAGGCATATTTTTATCACAACCTGGAATGGCTATTAATCCATCATACCATTGTGCTCCCATTACAGTTTCGATAGAATCGGCGATTACATCACGTGAAACCAATGAATAACGCATTCCTTCCGTTCCGTTTGAAATTCCGTCACTTACGCCAATGGTGTTGAAAATCAATCCCACTAAATCAGCATCCCAAACTCCTTTTTTAACATCTTTGGCCAAATCATTCAGGTGCATATTGCAAGTATTGCCTTCATAGCCCATACTTACAATTCCTATCTGTGCTTTGTTCAAATCTTCTTCAGTCAAACCAATACCGTACAACATCGCTTGTGCTGCAGGTTGTGTTACATCTTGTGTTATGGTTTTACTGTATTTATTTAATTCCATTATATGTTTTCTTTCTAATTTAAAATTATTTTTTTTCTATTAGCTTCTGATTAAATCACCTTCGATTTTACAAGCTTCAATAATTTGATGAATATCATCATCCATTACTTCTTTTTTAATATCTGCAAATTTCAAGAACTCAACATATACAATGTCTAATTGTACTTTTGTTAATTCGTAACCTACTTTTTTAGCTCTGTAAGCTAATGCTGCCCTTCCGCTTCTGGCAGTTAGAATGATGGAAGATTCATTGACACCTACTTCTAAAGGATCCATAATTTCATAAGTTTCCCTGTTTTTTATGATTCCATCCTGATGAATTCCGGAACTATGCGAGAAGGCATTGGCACCAACAATAGCTTTGTTTGGTTGTACCATCATTCCCATACTTTCAGAAACCAATCGACTCATTTCGTTCAACTGACGGGTGTTGATATTAGTGTCTAAATTCAAGTAAGGATGTTGTTTTAAAATCATTACCACTTCTTCAAGTGCTGTGTTTCCTGCTCTTTCGCCAATTCCGTTTATGGTACATTCTATTTGTCTGGCTCCATTGATAACTCCGGAAATGGAATTGGCAGTTGCCATTCCTAAATCATTATGACAATGACAAGAGATAATTACGTTTTCAATCCCTTTTACGTTTTCTTTTAGGTATTTAATTTTTTCACCATATTCGTGAGGCAGACAATACCCGGTTGTATCAGGAATATTAAGCACCGTAGCGCCTGATTTTATGACTTCTTCACAGACTCGTGCCAGGAAATCATTTTCGGTTCTTCCGGCATCTTCGGCATAAAATTCTACATCTTCAACATAAGATTTTGCGTAAGAAACAGCATATTTTGCTCTGGCAATAATATCTTCTCTGGTAGTATTAAGTTTGTGTATGATATGGGATTCTGAAGTTCCGATTCCTGTGTGGATACGAGGCTTTTTTGCATATTTTAATGCAGCGGCAGCAACATCAATATCATTTTTTATAGCTCTTGTAAGTCCGCAAACAGTGGCATTTTTTACAATCTTGCTTATTTCTGAAACGGATAAAAAATCTCCCGGACTTGAAACTGGAAAACCGGCTTCGATAATATCAACTCCCATTTCGTCGAGCCGAGCTGCAATTACAAGTTTTTGGCTGGTATCTAATTTACATCCTGGGACCTGTTCTCCGTCTCTTAAAGTGGTATCAAAAATTTGGACTTTCTCTCTATTCATTTTAAAATATTTAATGTAATTTCACATTTTTCAACAAAAATAGATTTCATTACTTTAATATAAAATTCAATTTTAGAAATTATACTGTTTATAAAGCAGGCAATAATTATATAAACAACTAACATACAATAAGTTACATTACTATATTTTACAATGGCTAACCATCAAAAAGATTCTTTATTTGTATTGATAAAATCACTTTCTAAGTCTGAAAAAAGACAATTCAAGATTTTTGCCAGTCGGCTTGAAACAAGTTCCAATACAAAGTTTATCGAATTGTTCAACATTTTAGACAAATCTGAAGTCTATGATGAGAAAATTATCCTGAAAAGCGGCATTATCAAGAAAGTGCAATTATCCAACCTTAAATCCTATTTATACAAACAAATTTTGGTGAGTATTCGGTTGAATATTCCCAGCCAAAATATTCGGTATCAGTTGCGGGAACAAATCGATTTTGCAGCCATATTGTACAACAAAGGTTTGTACAAGCAGAGTTTGAAAATTTTGGATAAAACCAAACAAATCGCATTGGAAAATGACGAGAAATATATGGCTTATGAAATTGTCGAATTCGAAAAACTGATAGAATCACAATACATCACCCGCAGTATTCAGGGTCGAGCTGATGAACTGGTTATTCAGGCTAAAGAACTGAATTATCAAAACACAATTTCAAGTAAATTGTCTAATTTATCCTTGCAATTGTATGGCATTATGCTGAAAACCGGTTATGTAAAAAGCGATGAGGAGTACAAATACATTGACGATTATTTCAAGAAACACATTTCAAAATTTGACGAGAAAAAGTTTGGTTTTCGGGAGAAATACTGGTTTTATAATGCTAATCTTTGGCGTAGTTTTTTGGTTCAGGACTTTTTGGCCTGCTATAAATATTCGCACAAATGGGTGACTCTTTTCTATGATAACGAAAATATGATTTTCCTGAATCCGGTATTTTTCCTGAAAGGAAACCATTATCTTTTGGAGTCTTTATTTATGCTGAAATACAAGTCCAATTTCAAAAAATATTTGGCTTTGCTGGAAGAAACAATCAATGATCCCCGCTTTCCGGTAAATGATAATATTGCGTCTTTATCGTTTTTATATTTATACAACAACAAACTAAATTATCACATTCTACAAGGTACTTTTAAAGAAAGTGAATACCTGATTCCCGAAGTTTTAGACAAAATAAAACTGCATAGTGAACATCTTGACGAACATCACGAAATGTTGTTTTACTATAAGATTGCCTGTATTTATTTTGGTAATGAAAAATACAATGAATGCGTATTTTATCTCGAAAAAATCATAAACAACAAAAATCTTTACGTTCGGGAAGATTTAGCGTGTTTTGCCCGATTGTTATGCCTGATAGCTCATTATGAATCCGGCAAAGATTTTAACTTGGAAAATCAGTTGAAAAACACGTATAAATTTTTAATTAAAATGAATGATTTACACGAAGTACAAAAGGAAATCATTCGCTTTTTGAAAAAATTGAACACCATTTATCCAAGCGATATCAAAAAAGAGTTCATAAAAATGAAAGAACGTTTTATAGAATTAGATAAAAACACTTACGAAAAAAGGGCTTTTCTCTATCTGGACATCATCTCTTGGCTGGAAAGCAAAATCGAAAACCGAAAAATTAGCGATATTATAAAGGAAAAAGCCAGATTGAATAATCGATAAATTCAAAAAAGTAACTTTGAAAATGATTACTTTTGTAAAATAGAATTCAAGTCTCCATAAGAGCATTTTTGTATATAAAAAGGGATTTTAATGAACCCAATGATAAATATTACAATAGATATTTTTAGATATCGAAACATAAAACGACGAGACGCTTTTTTGTCGTTATAATTCCTTGTACTATTTTCTTGCGTTGAAGCTTATTTCAACGTAAATCATTAACATCAAATACAAAAACCAAATGGAACTTCCCTATATAGAACCTTTTAAAACTAAAATGGTTGAAAATGTGCCTGTCAGCACTAAAGAGCAACGCAAACAATGGATTGAAGAATGTCAATTTAACCTTTTCAAACTAAGTTCGGACAAAGTAACAATTGACCTGCTGACCGACTCTGGAACTGGTGCCATGAGCGACAAACAATGGGCCGAAATTATGCTTGGAGATGAAAGTTATGCAGGTTCACTTTCGTATCATAAATTAAAAGACACCATCAAAGAACTGCTGGGTTTCGAATATTTTTTACCAACTCACCAAGGAAGAGCCGCTGAAAATGTGCTTTTTTCGGTTCTGGTCAAAGACGGACATATTGTCCCCGGAAATTCACATTTCGACACTACAAAAGGACACATAGAATTTCGCAAAGCCAAAGCCGCAGATGTTACCATCGACGAAGCTTTCGACACTTCAATTTACCATCCATTTAAAGGAAATTTAGATCTGATTAAACTTGAAAAAGTGCTTCAGGAAAATCCAAAAGAAAAAATACCTCTTATTTTAATAACGGCAACCAATAATACTGCTGGAGGCCAGCCTGTGTCTATGCAAAACATCCGTGAAGTTTCGGCTTTGGGAAAAAAATATGGAATTCCGGTATTTATTGATGCGGCAAGATATGCTGAAAACGCTTACTTCATTAAAGTCCGCGAAGAAGGTTATGCCCATAAATCCATCAAAGAAATTATTTTAGAGATGTTTTCTTATACTGAAGGTTGCACAATGAGCAGCAAAAAGGACGGTATTGTAAACATTGGAGGTTTTATTGGGTTGCGTAGTCAGGAAACCTTCCGTGAAGCATCAACTTTTAACATTATTTACGAAGGATTTATCACTTATGGCGGTATGGCAGGTCGTGATATGGGAGCCTTGGCCCAAGGACTAAGAGAATCCGCCGAGTTTCCCTATCTTAAATCCCGTATTGGTCAGGTTGCTTTTCTGGGCACTAAATTAAAAGAGTTTGGGATTCCGGTACAAGAACCTTTTGGCGGTCATGCTATTTTTGTGGATGCCAAAAAAATGCTGCCCAATGTACCGCAAAGCGAATATACCGCACAACTTTTAGCCGTTGAATTGTATATTGAAGCAGGAGTTCGTGGAGTGGAAATAGGGACTTTGCTGGCGGATCGTGATCCGGAAACGCGTGAAAATCGCTATCCAAAACTTGAAATGGTGCGTTTAGCTATCCCTCGTAGGGTGTATTCAAATAACCACATGGAATATGTTGCGGTAGCATTAAAAAATGTTTTCGATCGTCGGGAGGAACTGAAAAGAGGCTTCAACATTACTTGGGAAGCACCAATTATGCGCCACTTCACAGTAGAATTGGAACGAAAAGAAAACAAAGCTTTACCGCTTTCGAATGAATTAAAAACCCTCGAAACAGTTGTATACTAATTCGAGGCTTAATTTTTGAAAGATAAAGAAAACCTCTAAATTCAAAAAAAAAAAAATACCCATTTGAATGAATAATTTAAGTGGGATTTTTTTATCAATTTAGAAGTAATGCCCCTAATAATTCATTAACTCCAACAATTCTTTTTCAAATCTTCCTTTCGGCAAATACTGGTCTTCCAATGCTTTTGTAAAAGGAATGGGACTGTCCAAACTCGCCACGCGTTTTACCGGAGCATCAAGATATTCAAAACAATTTTCCATAATCAAAGCTGAAATATCGCTGGCAATTCCGCCAAAAAGAGAATCTTCCTGATAAATAATAGCACGTCCTGTTTTCTTGACAGATGTATAAATAGCATCGGTGTCCAAAGGTTGCAAGGTTCTTAAATCCAATACATCAGCCGATATTTCCGGTTTTTTAGACAAAGTTTCTAGTGCCCAATGTACAGCAGCACCAAAGGCAATAATCGTAACCTGATTTCCTTCTTTCAACAAAGCTGCTTTTCCCAACGGAATCGTGTAATATGCTGTTGGCACATCTTGGTAAATACTTCGATACAGTTGTTTGTGCTCAAAAAACAAAACCGGATTGGGGTCGTTGATGGATTCGTTCAACAATCCTTTGGCATCGTATGGAAATGCAGGATAAACTACTTTCAATCCTGGTGTTTTGGTAAACCAGGCTTCGTTGGTTTGCGAATGAAAAGGCCCAGCTTGTGTTCCGCCACCGCAAGGCATTCGAACCACAACATCGGCTTTTTCCTGCCAACGGTAATGCGTTTTTGCCAATAAATTGACGATTGGGTTAAATCCCGTAGAAACAAAATCGGCAAACTGCATTTCGACAATCGCTTTGTATCCGTTAATGGACAATCCCATTCCGGCAGAAACTACTGCACTTTCGCATATTGGCGTGTTCCGAACACGTTCTTTGCCAAATTGTGCCACAAAACCATCAGTGATTTTGAAAGCTCCTCCGTATTCAGCAATGTCCTGACCCATAATGACCAAGTTGTCATAGCGCTCCATTGATTGTCTCAAACTGCTGGAAATGGCGTCAATAAATCGAATATTATTCACTTCATTGGAAGATTTAACTTCTTGATATTTAAATGGTTTGTAAACATCATTTAATTCTTCATTATAAGAATCTTCAATCTCAGGTTCTGCATTGGCAAGAGCCAGACTTTCATCAATTTCCGCCTTGATTTCACTACGCAAAGCGGTATCAAAATCCTCCGAAAGAATTCCGTTTTCGGATAAAAATTTCCTGTAATTTTCAACTGGATCTTTTATGGCCCACGTATCCATCAATTCTTGCGGAACATATTTGGTTCCACTCGCCTCTTCGTGTCCCCGCATTCTGAAGGTTTTGAATTCCAATAAAACAGGACGAGGATTCACAATCATAGAAGCTTTCAATTCCGATAATTTGTTATAGACTTCAAGAATGTTATTTCCGTCGATAATGTGACTTTCCATTCCGTAACCAATGCCTTTATCGGCTATATTCTCACAACGAAATTGTTCGTCTGTTGGTGTTGAAAGTCCATAACCATTGTTTTCTATAATAAACATCACAGGCAATTCCCAAACGGCGGCAATATTTAAGGCTTCGTGAAAATCGCCTTCGCTCGTAGCACCTTCGCCAGTAAAAACGGCAGTTATTTTTCCGTTTTGCTGCAGTTTGTTAGCTAATGCAATTCCATCAGCAACGCCCAATTGCGGACCCAAATGCGAAATCATTCCGATAATCTTGTATCGCTGTGTTCCAAAGTGAAAACTGCGGTCACGACCTTTGGTAAAACCATTGACTTTGCCTTGCCATTGTGAAAAAAGTCGGTATAACGGAATATCTCTTCCCGTGAAAACTCCTAAATTTCGGTGCATTGGCAGGATATATTCATCAGTATCTAAAACTGCCGTAACTCCAACCGAAATCGCTTCCTGACCAATTCCGGAAAACCATTTGGAGACTTTTCCTTGTCGGATAAGAATCAACATTTTTTCTTCAATTAATCTTGGTTTTACCAATCTTTTATATAAATCCAACAATTGGTCGTTGGTAAGATTTTTTCTGTCGAAAGTCATTGAATTAGCTTTTTTTTGTTGTGGTTCAAAAGTATAAAAAAATAACAGTTTTACATTGTTTTGTTATATTTATATATTTTATATGCCTCGTGGTTAATTATTAAAAAGTTGTACTAACCATAAAAATGTTGCAGATTAAACTATTATCACTAAAAAATGTGTTGAATGTTCTATCCATTAAACTGTGAAAAATAAATTTGACAAAAAAAATAATGGGGTTTTTAACCCCATTATTTTTTTACTAAAACTCTGTTATCTAATAGTAATTTTTATATTTTATAATTACAAATACAAAGAAAAAAAAATTGTAGATTCAAAGAATTATTCTACCTGCATAATTGTAAAAAATGATTTTGTGCCACCAACCAATGTAATGGCTACACCTGACGAAGCCCCAAAAAAGATTTTCTCGCCAGCATTAAGCTTAAGTAGGGTATTTATTTGTCTTGTTGACGGTGATACGTCAATACCCAAAGCACTAATACTAGTATACACTTCCTCTGCTTCAAGAGTGATTGTACCACTACGGTCAGTAAAAATGCCCACTCCAACATTTGTGGCAGAGACTAATGAAGTTAAGTGATATTGAAGATAGACACTATAAATTCCGGTTTTTGGCGCAGTGAATTCATAGGTAGTTGTATTATAATCACTGTTTTCATCAAATGCCTCAGTATCAAAAACAATTCTTTTATATCCAGTGCTCCCTATTGCTAATCCAAGATTCGTTGTGGTACTGCCCGTCCCTTTCACAAAAGATTTTATATGACTGTCATATACTTGTTTAGAAGTTACCCTCTTTACAACTCCCGCATCAATAACAAGTATAGAGTCTTTAGCAACTTCAAACCCAGTTTTTAAAACTGTGGTTCTAACTTTTAAATCTCCATTTACATCTAATTGTGCTGTAGGAGATGTAGTCCCAATACCAACTTGGGCTTGAGTTGTAATTGATATAAAAAGTAGTAAACTAAATATTACTACTTTTTTATTTATTTTGTTAATTTTCTTCATTTTCAAATAAATCTAATTATACTTATTAATCAATAAGTAAGATGTACAATTTATAAATTTAAAATTCTTAACGAAGTTATTTAAATTATTTTTTCTATACGAATTATTTCTTAAGAATAGTAAAGATTAGACATCTATACTTTTAACAAATTCTAGGCAATTGTTCTCCAATCAAAGGGCTTACCACTCTTTTTCCGCCAAAAGCGCTTTCTAAAATAATTTTTGATTTATTTTCATTTGTCATTACGCCAATTATGGATGAATTTTGCCCTAAAGATTTTAAGATTTCCATAATTTCATCCTCAACTGATTTTGAAACGATACAGGTAAAAACGCCTTCATTGGCTACATATAATGGGTCTAAACCAAGAATTTCACAAGCGCTTTTGACTTGAGTATCCACTAGAATTTTTTCATCTTCCAAAAGCATTCCAAGTTCGCTTTCGGTCGTTATTTCGTGCAAAACAGAAGCCAATCCACCACGGGTGGCGTCTCTTAAGAAATGAATATCGTCGCCACATTGGTCCATCAATTTTTCCACAATGAAATTGAGATTGTTGGTGTCGCTAAGGATTTCGCTTTCAAACTGTAAGCCTTCTCTTTCGGACATAATCGCCATTCCATGAGAAGCAATAGGCATATTGACAATTATGGAATCTCCAGATTGAATTCTGCTTATCTTGATGTTTGCCTTTTCATGCAAAACACCAACACCTGAAGTATTGATATAGATCTTGTCGCCTTTTCCTTTTTCTACCACTTTAGTATCGCCAGTTACGATGAGGACACCCGCTTTATCTGCAGTTGCTCGAATAGATTTGATGATTTCTGTAAATTCTTCAATTCCAAAACCTTCTTCAATAATAAAGGCTAAAGAAAGGTATTTGGGAATGGCGCCACACATTGACAAGTCATTTACGGTTCCGTTTACGGCCAATTCTCCAATATTTCCTCCTTTAAAGAAAATGGGATGAATGACATAACTATCGGTAGAAAAAGCCAATTTTCCTTGAATGTCAAGAAAAGCGCCGTCGTGTCTCACATTGAGAATCGGATTGTTCAAATGTTTGAAAATCACTTCATTTAAAAGCTTTGTGGTATGTTCGCCTCCGCTTCCGTGATGCAGATTTATTTTCTCTTTATTATCTTGTAGATTTGGCATTAATTATAGTGTTTTTTGTGATGAATGAAACAACTTGATGTCATTGGTTTAGACAATTTAAAATAGAATTCCGAAAAATCTGCCATCTGCAACCTGCTATCTGAAATCTTCTAAATCCCTTCCCCCATTTGCTTCAAAACCGTCATAGTGGCTTTTGCTTCATCTTCGTTTATTACTCCGATTGCGGCTCCGACATGTACCAATAAATAATCCCCGATTTTGGCTTCAGGAACTAATGCCAGATTGACTTCTTTGATAACTCCTTCAAACGATACGCTTCCGATTCTGAAAGTTTCATCTAATTCGGTTATTATTTTTTCTAATTTTCCAGGTATGGCTAAACACATATTGTTATGATTTTAATGATTTTTTTAAAAAATTATACCAAGCTTCCATTCCTTGGCCAGTGTAAGCGGAAACTTCAAAAAACTCGAGATTAGGATTCACTTTTCTGGCATAATCCTTCAGCTTTTCTATATCGAATTTTAGATAAGGCAACAAGTCTATTTTATTGATGATACAAACCTGCGAGCCATAAAACATATCAGGATATTTTATAGGTTTATCTTCGCCTTCGGTAATGGATATGATGACAACTCTACTATTTTCACCCAAATCAAACATCGACGGGCAAACTAAATTCCCCACATTTTCTATCATCATCAATGAACCGTCTTTAGGCGACAGTTCCTTCACCGCTTTGGCAATCATTTCACTGTCAAGGTGACATCCTTTGCCGGTGTTGATTTGAATCACTGGAACATGGAGCGCTGCAATTCTATCGGCATCATTTGTTGTTTGTTGGTCACCTTCTATTACGTTAAATGAAATTTCGTTTTTAAGGTCAGCAATAGTCCGTTCCAGCAAAGATGTTTTTCCGGAACCCGGAGAACTGACTAAATTGATGGCAAATATATTCTTGGCTTCAAAATAGCCTTTATTTCTCTCGGCCAATAAATCATTTTTGTGCAGAATTTCTCTTTCCAAATCAATTTCTTTAAATTGATGGTGGCTATGTGCATGATCGTCATCGTGATCGTGATGCTCGTGACCGTGATCATGGCTATGAGTATGTTCATGATGTTCGTGTCCGTGACTGTGCACGTGAGAATGTTGAACAGTTTTACCATCTACTTTTGTGATTCGAACATCGTTATCATCGGAACTGCATCCACAAGTTACACACATAATAGTATAATTAGTTTATTATTAATTTCTTTATTTTTAACTCTTTACCCGAAATAATATTTTTAAACGGGCTATGACATTTTGGACAGGAATCATAAATTTTTTCTAATTTAAATTCCGTGTCACATTCTGCACACTTTGCGCTTCCTTCAGGTTCCATTATTGTCACTTTTGAATCTTGCAAAACAGTATCCTTGGCACATAAATCCCAAATAAAATTTAACGACTGTATTTCTACTCCTGAAAGTTTTCCTATTTCTAAATATATTTCTGCTATTTGCCCGCCGCCAATGGTTTCAACCTCTTTTTCGGCAGTTTTAATTATAGAAGTTACTATGGAAAGTTCGTGCATATTATTTAATTCATAAAAACAATAGAACCATTAATTTATAAATAATAATTCTCTACTGACAAATATAGTAAAATAATTAGTACATATATATTGTTAAATAATTATATAATTCATAAAATTTACTATGCTTTATTCAGTCTTATTCTAAATATCGTAATGTAGTAAAAGGTATCATAATAATTCTTAAATTTATTGCGTAATTAAAAATAAATTATTATGGGACAAAAGATCAAAACAAATGAAACTTATTACGAAAGTATCGTTAGACAAGGATACAATCGAAGAGATTTTCTAAAGTTTGTTGCATTTATTGGAGCCTACATGGGTGTAGAATCATCAACTTTAGGGCAAATCGCAAAGTCATTATCTACAAAACCGAGATTACCGGTGATTTGGGAACACTTTCAGGAATGCACGTGTTGTAGCGAATCTTTCATTCGTTCTGATCACCCTATTGTTGCAGATATAATTTTGGATAAAATTTCACTTGATTACACCTTAACTTTAATGGCAGCTTCCGGACATCAGGCTGAAGCAGCTAAAAAAGCAACAATGGATAAATACAAAGGAGAATACATCCTTTGTGTTGAAGGTTCTGTTCCTATGGGTGATGATGGAAATTATTGCTGTATTGCAGGCAGAAGCGCAATCGATATATTAAAGGAATCTGCTGCTGGTGCCAAAGCCATAATTGCTTGGGGAAGTTGTGCAACTACTGGTTGCGTTCAGGCTGCAAAACCAAATCCAACTGGAGCTGTACCTATTCAGGACATAATAACAGATAAACCGATAATAAATGTTCCCGGCTGTCCGCCAATTGGTGAAGTTATGGCAGGAATTATTGTTCACGTTGTTGCTTTCGAAAGACTTCCTGAACTTGACAATGCAGGAAGACCTAAAGCATTCTATTCAAAAAGAGTACATGACAGCTGTTACAGAAGACCTTATTTTGATGCAGGATTATTTGTCGAAAATTTCGATGATGAAAACGCTAAAAAAGGATATTGTCTCTATAAAGTGGGATGTAAAGGACCAACTACTTACAATGCTTGCGGAAATATCAAATGGAACGGTGGCGTTAGCTACCCTATTCAATCAGGACATGGTTGCTTAGGTTGTGCTGCAAAAGGTTTCTGG
>Ga0208115_1000243_pt1 | contig 13338 bp, 11 predicted proteins | sample LakWasMeta4_LOW4_2_FD_183856 | JGI IMG/M metagenome (GOLD analysis project Ga0208115, IMG submission 183856) | Freshwater sediment methanotrophic microbial communities from Lake Washington under simulated oxygen tension - Sediment Metagenome... | ecosystem: Environmental > Aquatic > Freshwater >...
GGCAGTGCCTCGGTTTAAAATTCCCACTTTTAAAGATCCTTTTTCTAGATACACTTTATTCACATCGGTGATTTCATATTCCCCTCGAGCACTGGGTTGAATATTCTTGGCGATTTCCACCACTGAATTGTCATAGAAATACAAACCGGGAACGGCATAATTCGATTTGGGTTCCAATGGCTTTTCTTCAATGGAAAGGGCTTTTAAGTTTTCGTCAAATTCAACCACTCCATACCTCTCCGGATCCGAAACATGATACGCAAAAACAACACCTCCATTAGGATGGGTGTTCGACTGCAGCAACTCATCCATATCGGAACCGAAAAAAATATTATCTCCCAAAACCAAAGCAACACTGTCTTTTCCAATAAATTCTTCTCCAATCACAAAAGCCTGTGCCAGCCCATTGGGAATGACCTGCTCGGCATAGCTGAATTGACAGCCAATAGCCGATCCGTCTCCCAATAATTTTTTGAAATTGGGCAAATCGTGGGGAGTCGAAATAATTAATATCTCGTGAATCCCTGCCGTCATCAGGGTCGATAATGGATAATAAATCATAGGCTTATCATAGACTGGCATCATTTGTTTACTCATGGCCAAAGTCAATGGGTGCAATCGAGTACCGGAACCACCGGCTAATATTATTCCTTTCATCTTGTAGAATGTTATGGTTTGTCAGTTATGAGTTGTCTGAAATCTGCTGCCTGTAATCTGTTCATCATTACCTTAAGACTTATTTTATAATCAACAGGCTCAATTCCGTAAACCGCTGTAATCTTGGATTTATCCAACAAAGAATAAGCGGGTCTTTCGGCTGGCGTAGGATATGCCGATGCTGGAATACCCTTAATTTCACAGTTTTTATGGGCAATTTCTTTGATATCCAGTGCAAAATCATACCAACTGATGGCTCCTACATTCGAATAGTGATAAATCCCCGGTATCCATTTATTGCTGTTCAGAATAGTTAAAATGACCTGCGCCAAATCAGCTGCATAAGTAGGAGAACCTATCTGATCGTTGACCACATTCAGCGTATTTCTTTCGGTCATTAACCGCAACATCGTTTTCACAAAATTAGTTCCAAATTCAGAATAAACCCAAGCCGTTCTGATGATCATACTTTCAGGACAATTTTTCAAACAGGCTATTTCGCCAGCCAATTTCGTAACCCCATAAACACTTTTGGGATTGGGCTGATCGGTTTCTTTATAAGCAACAACTGAAGTGCCATCAAAAACATAATCGGTGGAAATATGAACTAATTTTGCTCCTGAATCGTGGCACAAGGTGGCTAAAATGGCAATGGCCAAATGATTGATAGCATCAGCAGTTGCCTGATCTTCTTCCGCTTTATCCACAGCGGTGTAAGCCGCACAGTTGATGACGATGTCAGGCTGAATGCGATTGAAATTGGCAATAATTTCCTGTTCTTTATCTAGAGGAAAATCATCAATGTCGGTAAAATTAAAATCGAAATGGGGATATTGTGGGGCTAATTCCTTTATTTCAGAGCCCAATTGACCGTTGGCGCCAGTGACCAGTATTTTTTTCATCAGAATTGGGAATTACAATTTTTTAAATCAGGTAAAACCCTGTCTTTTTCAGAAACAATGGCGGTGGCTAAATCCATTCCCCAGTCGATATGTAAAGTGGCATCATCATACCGAATCCCGCCTTCACTTTGTTTGTGATAGTATTGATCGCATTTATAGGAAACCACGGCAGTGTCACTCAACACCGAAAAGCCATGGGCAAATCCATGCGGAACTAATAATTGTTTTTTATTTTCGGAAGATAATATAATACTGTATTGTTTTCCAAAAGTAGGGGAATCTTTCCGCAAATCGACTGCTACATCCATAATCTCGCCCTGCAGTACCCGAACCAGTTTAGTCTGCGCAAAAGGCGGATTTTGATAATGCAATCCTCTTAAAGTTCCTCTTTTGGAAAAAGACTGATTGTCCTGCACAAAATCGATGTGTATTCCTAAATCGGCTAACTTGCTTTTGTTGTAAGACTCAAAAAAGTAGCCTCTCTCGTCTTCAAAAACTGTTGGCGTAAGGAGCACTAAATTTTTAATAAAGGTATATTCTAGGTTCATTGTATTTAAAAATGAGGATATGTAATCATCGTAAAGTTAGGGAATTGAATTTTATTATTGGAGGGTCTTTTATGGCTTTAGTGGAAATTTTAGCAGAACGGTTTTTATTGAATACCAAAACCCAGAACCTAAACCCCAAAAATGCTTTTCACCACCATGGCTATTCTGCCTCTTTCTTCGTCTGTTAAGTTAGAGCCGGATGGCAAACACAACCCTTTTTCGAATAAGGTTTCAGCTATTTTATTCCCATAATAAGGATATTTGGCAAAGACGGGTTGCAAATGCATGGGTTTCCACAAAGGACGACATTCTATGTTTTCAGCTTCAAATGCCAATCGCATCGCTTCCCTGTCAATCCCATTGGTCAATTGGGGTTCCACAACAATGGCACTCAGCCAGTAATTGGCAAAATAATCTTCATTAGGTACTGTAAAAACTGTTACTCCGGCAATGTCTTTAAATAAATCCACATAAAAATCATGCATCTTTCTACGTAAGGCAACATGAGCGTCTAAAACTTCCATCTGACCCCGGCCAATCCCCGCACAAATGTTGCTCATTCGATAATTGTACCCTATTTCACTGTGCTGATAATGGGGAGCGTTGTCTCTGGATTGGGTGGCAAAAAAAAGTGCTTTGTCTTTTAGTGCTTTGGTTTTGGTAACAATCGCTCCTCCTCCCGAAGTGGTGATAATCTTGTTGCCGTTAAAAGACAAAACTCCAATGTCTCCAAAAGTACCACAGCGCTGTCCTTTGTAACGGCTTCCCAGCGCTTCGGCACTGTCTTCCAGAATGGGAATGTCATATTGATTGGCAATAGCTTGTATTTCATCTATTTTATAGGGAGCTCCATATAAATGTACCGCAATGATGGCTTTTGGTTTTCGCCCTTTGGCGATACTGCCTGTGATGGCTTCTTCAAGAGCTATAGGACATAGATTCCAGGTCTCCGATTCACTGCCAATAAAAATGGGAGTGGCGCCAAGATATAGTATCGGATAGGCAGAAGCCGAAAAAGTCATGCTTTGGCAAATGACGGCATCGCCCGCCTGAACTCCTAACAGAATTAGTCCTAAATGAATGGCTGCAGTTCCGGAACTCAAAGCGCCAACGAAAACACTATTGGACAAATAATTTTCTAAATCCTGTTCAAAACCATTAAGATTATTTCCCTCAGAAGCAATCAGATTAGAATCAAATGCTTCCTGAATATATTTTTGCTCATTCCCTTCTAAATGGGAAGAAGAAAGCCAAATCTTATTATTATTCATAACAAAAAATACTGAAATTCAATACATTCATTTCCTATTGAAAAAACTCAAAACCTATGCCTTATTTAATGGTAGAGTTCGAACCACTCTGGTACGAACCACCAAATAAATAACAGTCAATACCAATAAAATTGCTAAAGAAAAGAATAGCGATAATTCCCCCAGCCTCTCCAAGTAAATGACAATCCCATTCACCAACAATTGCAGTACGGCATAAATAACCGAAATTAAAATATGGGAATACCCTTTTTCATTGGCTAAATATTGGTACAAATGAGAGCGATGGGCTTCAAATATATTTTCTTTGTTTTTGATCCTGTTCAGAATCGTAATGATAGCATCAATACCATAAATGGAGAAGAAAAGAATATACCCAATTTGTCTGGAATCGATAATAGTTTTAATCATAAAATAACCTAAAAACAAAGCCAGACTAATGCTTCCCACATCGCCGGCAAAGGTCTTTGCTTTTTTACGAACGTTAAAAAATCCGAAGACCAAACAGGATATCCCCATCGTAATCTGCAAAGGTAAACTGGTTTCATGAATAGGTAAAAAAGAGAAACTAACAATCGCCGAAAGTGCGTATAATGTGGTTATCCCATTGATTCCATCCATAAAATTAAATGCATTTATCCATCCAATCAATAGCACCAGAACGAGTGGCAAAACCCAAAACACTTCTGCAAAAAGATTCAAATCATAAGCAGTCAACAGGAAAGCAATAATATGGGAGCCAAACCGAGTCGACTGAGATATTGGTTTTATATCATCAATAAAACTAACAACCGCAACTAAAACTATTGCTAAAGTTACTGCCCAGCCAGTATAACCAAAAAAATAAGCAATAACTACTGCTATGGGAAAAATGATTCCTCCTCCTCTTATGGTAATTCTGGAATGAGAAGAACGATGATTGGGTTTGTCAATAATACTGTAAGTATCTGCTATTTTGAAATAGAGAAGTTCCAAGAAAACTAAAATGAAAATAATTGTAATATATTGCATTAGTGTTTAAAGGATTGGAATGTTTTTAATAAACCTTCTTTAGAACTTATAGGTAATGATTTTCCAATGGCGGCAAGAATCTTGGAATTGCTAACCACATAATTCTCTGTCAACTTATGCAATCGCTCTGAATTGAGCGGCAAGTGCAAATAATTTCCCAATCTAGAAATTCCATTTATCCAAGTGGATGGGATATTCCAAATGACACTTTTTTTATCTAAACTGACTCCAAGTAATTGAATCAATTCATTTGTTGATAATGGCTGGTCGTCTGCTATTTGATAAATACCTGAGGGTATGCTTGTGTTTTCTATCAACTCATTAATAACAAAACAAAGATTTTCAATACTTAAAAAAGAACGCTGATTCTTAAAATTTCCTAATGGCCAAGGTAATCCTTTAGAAACCAATTGATACAACAAGCTGAGATTCCCTTTATTTCCCGGACCGTGAATCATACAGGGTCGCAGGATATAAATTCGTTTACCTATAGGTAATTCTTGAGATAAAATATACTGTTCTGCTTGTTGTTTAGCAATACCATAATGTGTTTTAGGATTAGGAAGCATATCTTCTGTTAATATCCCTAAAACACTATCTGTAACTGCTTTTACAGTACTCATAAAAATAAAAGTCGAAGCTTTTGAAAGCAAAAAAGTATCAAAAAGTTGTTTAGTCAATTCAAAATTAGCTTCATAATAATCTTTTTCATTTGATACTTTTTTTAGATCATGTGCCTTCCCCGCTAAATGGATAACTATATCTTCCTGGATTTCAAATGTTTGATACTTTACAAATCTAACACTCATTAATTTTAGCTCATATAATTTTTTTAAATAATCTTGAAGATTACTCCCTACAAATCCTGAAGCTCCAGTAATGATGATTTTATTTTTCATATTTATCTCCTAAAATTTTATTGAATATGAACAATATCATATACATCAGAAGGATTTTTGACATCTGTATGTTGCCAAATTTCGGCAATACCCACCCATGTAGTTCCACTAAATGATGACATTCTCATTGCTGTAAAGTAACTGTATCGCTTTTTTTAATCAAGTGGTACTTGGATATCATCTTGGCTACGAATCACAGGAACAGCTCCATCTAACAATCGCCATATTTCTGTCATGAGGTGATGGTATTACCATATTAAAATAAGTATTAAATTTTTTGCCTCTGACTTTCATCAATTATAAAAAAAACTTCCCTTGTACGATTCTAATAAAATCTATAATTCTAAATGATTCTTTAAAAAAATTTGTTTTTATATTCTATAAAAAAACAGGTTTTATTATTTTATATTTTTTTTAATCTCTTACAATAATTTAGTTTGGAAATACTATCTCAATTAAAACGTAGACATTACTTTTATTTCCAGTCATTATTTTTTATTTCTTCATATACTTTATGTATTCCTTCTTCTAAGGTGATTTTTGCCTTCCACCCTAAACCATTCAACTTAGATACGTCCATTAACTTACGCGGAGTTCCATCTGGTTTGCTAAAATCTGTCAAAACTTCTCCTTCAAATTCAACTATTTTCTTAACCAATAGAGCCAAATCTAAAATAGAAATATCCTCTCCAATTCCTATATTTACTAACCCCTCTTCATTGTAATTTTTCATCAAAAACAAACAGGCTTCAGCCAAATCATCGGCATGTAAAAATTCTCGTTTCGGATTACCAGTTCCCCAAATAGTTACTGATGAATCTCCATTGCGTTTTGCCATAATAAATTTTCGCAGCATCGCCGGTAAAACATGGGAATTATTCAAATCATAATTATCGTTTGGCCCATATAAATTGGTTGGCATTACCGAAATAAAATTACATCCGTATTGATCCCGATATGCATCACACATCTTGATTCCTGCAATCTTTGCAATGGCATATGGCTCATTTGTAGATTCCAATTTCCCTGTCAATAAATACTCCTCTTTTAGCGGTTGTGGCGCTAACTTTGGATAAATACAAGAAGAACCTAAAAACATCAATTTTTTAACTCCATTCTTATACGCTTGATGAATCACATTATTCTGAATCATCAAATTTTCATAAATAAAATCCGCTTTATAAGTATTGTTAGCAATAATCCCCCCAACCTTCGCTGCTGCCAAAAACACATAATCTGGTTTTTCCTTTGCAAAAAAATCGGCAACTGCCTGTTGATTCCTTAAATCCAGTTCAGCAGAAGTGCGCAACACAAAATTACTAAATCCTTGTACTTGCAAAGCTCTTAAAATAGCAGAACCTACCATTCCACGATGACCTGCAATATATATTTTATCTTGTTTTTTCATGATTTTTTTCTATAATCTTTGTAAAGTTTTGAACTTTGAAAAAAATTGTTTATCTAAATAAGAATTTACTCAAACTGATTCTTAATAAAATACCCAGCTGCTTTCAACATTTTCTCTTTTTGAAAATGCAACACATCTGAAGCCATCATTTCTTTAACCAACATTGGCAAATCATATTTAGGCTTCCATCCTAATTTTGTATTTGATTTGGTTGGATCTCCTATTAATAAATCAACTTCTGTAGGACGGAAATAAGCTGCATCAACCACAACTACTTCTTTGCCTATTTCTATTTGATAGTCTGGATTAGAACAAGAGACTATGTATCCTTTTTCAGAAACTCCTTCTCCTCTAAATGTTATAGAAATGCCCACCTCACTAAAAGACATCCTTACAAAATCACGAACCGTTGTCGTTACCCCCGTAGCAATCACATAATCTTCGGGTTCATCTTGTTGCAAAATCAACCACATCGCTTCTACATAATCCTTAGCATGACCCCAGTCTCTTCTCGCATCAAGATTTCCAAGAAATAAATTATCCTGTAAACCCAATGCCATTTTAGCTACCGCTCTAGTGATTTTACGAGTTACAAAAGTTTCTCCACGCAATGGACTTTCATGATTAAATAAAATTCCATTACACGCAAACATGCCATACGCTTCCCTATAATTTACGGTAATCCAATATGCATACATCTTAGCAACAGCATAGGGTGAACGTGGGTAAAATGGTGTTGTTTCAGATTGTGGAACGGCTTGAACTAAACCATATAATTCTGATGTAGATGCTTGATAAATCTTTGTTTTCTTCGTCAAATTCAGAATTCGCATCGCTTCCAACAAACGTAATGTACCAATACCATCTGCATTAGCCGTATATTCTGGGGTATCAAAACTTACTTTTACATGGCTCATAGCACCCAGATTGTATATTTCATCTGGTTGTACTTCTTGAATGATCCGAATTAAATTAGTTGAATCACTCAAATCACCATAATGCAATTTAAAACGCACATTTTTCTCATGTGGATCCTGGTACAAATGATCAATACGATCTGTATTGAACAAAGAACTACGACGTTTTATACCGTGTACTTCATATCCTTTTTTTAATAATAAATCAGCTAGATATGCTCCATCTTGTCCTGTTATTCCTGTTATTAGGGCTATTTTCATTTTTATGTTTTTAATATTTTTTATTTTCTAAACGGCTCAAAAATCCGCATCAATCCTTCTTCAGTCGATACTGCAATGATTTGTATATATCATGAACTATTTTCTGATTACTTACCACACAATTCTCGGTAACCTTTTTATAACATTTCTGAATTTAGAAATAAATGCAAATGGCCTCCCAATTGCGCAATTCCTTTAATCCAAAAAGAACTACTTGATTAACTTTAATACATCTGTCGATTGGAACCTCTATTTTTAAATTGGGAGATTTCCAGCTAAGTGGATAACTGCATCCTCTTTGATCTCAAATTGTTGATTGAGTTTGTAGAGAACTCTATTAGTCTTCTCTTTATTGATTACTTTTCAAATAGTTTTGAAGATTCATGCTTACAAATCCTGTGGCTCCTGTGATGGTATTTTCATTTCTTCAAAAAGTCAATAATTTTCCAAAAAAATCGCATCTTAATCTTAAATGGAGAAAATAAAATCCCATTCATGATTAGTGCTTTTTGTATTTCTATAGTTATTAATTTATAGGAAGAGGTGCCAGAACTACTCAGTCCACCAACCAACATTGCAGTGGTTGTTATACCTGAATATTTCCAACTTATGTTGTCTTTCATAAAAAAACGAGTAATTAATTCATAATCGGCACCAATTTTAAATCCAAGATCATAATAACCGAATTTTGAAAAAAGCTCTCTTTTAAAAAATATTGAGGGGTGTGGTGGCATAAATCCAATTTTAAGCTTTTCAGGATTCCAATGTTTTGAAGAATAAATCCTGATAGTTTTCCCTTTAACATTATGTTGAATAATATTACCTACAGAAGCCTCAATACAATTATTGACATGAAAGGCTGCAATCTCTTCAATAACTTTAACGTTATAAAAAGTATCATCGGAATTTAAAATACCAATTAAATCTCCTGTTGCCAAAGCAATCCCTTTATTCATGGCGTCATAAAGCCCTTTATCTGGCTCTGAAATCCATTTTGAGATTTTGTCTCCGTGTTTTTTTATAATAGCTGTTGTATTGTCTGTTGAATTACCGTCAACAATTATGTATTCTATGTCTTTATAAGTTTGATTGGCAACGGAAAGAATAGTTTTTTCAAGAGTGACTGCACTGTTAAAACAAACTGTTATTATTGATATTATCATTTTATTATAGGCTAAATCGACGAGATAGATAGAATTATGGATAATTGCCGATTATTAGTTTATTAAATTCTTTTCTTTTTCCTGAGGCTTGCTATCCGGATTAAATACAGAAATTATTCCAAAATAGTATAATATACACTTAAAATCCTAACTCTTAAACTCTGTACAAATTTTTAATTTTTTTGTGTAAAATGCCTTTTGAAAACCTCATTTATAACTATCATTTTACTTTGTGAATAACCATTGGATAGTTAGCTAAAGGATATAAGTCCTGAATCAAAAAATGAAAGTTGTCCTAGACTCTACCAATTTCTATAAAAAAATCTTATACTTCAGAAGTTTTAATAAAAATCCTTTCAAATTTTATTCAATCATTTAATATTTTTTTCAATTGTGCTTTTCTAACTTTATATGAAAAATTTTGCTCCACATAAGAAATACCATTGCTTATGAATTCTTCATATTCTTGATTTGAATCAAATTTTAAGGTTGAATTTATTAAATTTGCAATTTGTAATGAATCTGAAAGATTTCTTACCTCAACTCCAAAATTAGCTATACCATCTTTAAGCCCACCTCTTCCCGAATGAAAAACAATATCACCTGCTGCCAAAGCCTCAATTGCTGCAATGCCAAATCCTTCATATGTGGACAACTGCAAATAGATTTTACTGGTTTTTAAAATATTTATTTTTTCTTTTTCAGAAACTTGACCCATTAAAAATACAGAATCTTCTATTCCTTTTTCTTTTATTAGCTTCTCTATTATTCTTGACCCTTCCCCCTTAGGCCCAATAATTATCAATTTCCAATCATTATCCATCTTTCTTAAAGACTCAAAAACATCAACAGTTTTATCTACGCCTTTTCTGAACACATTCTCCTCTTTCTGCATCCAGGCAATTGTTGTCATAATTTTTTTCTTCTCATTATTGAAGGTGTATTTATAAGATTCAAAATCAATGACATGGAAAGATAATTCCAAATTCTTAGGGGTTCTTTTGTTTTTATATATTGATTCAATATTTTTTAAATCGGCTTTTGACACAATAATACAAGAATCTGAAAAAAAATTGCAAAGTTTAAAAAATATTTTTTGAATAAAATGCTTTCTTTTTCCGGCATAATCTATATCTAAATTATCAATTCCTCCAGTAAAATATACTTTTTTCAAAAAAAAATTTGAAATTATGGCTGGAAAAAGTCCAAATCTGTAGAAATAAATAAATGTTATATCATATTTCCAAAAGAAAAAGAAATCCCAAAAGTGATTACTCAATAATACTTGAAATCCATTTTCTTTAAGAATTTGAATATCCGTATGATAAAATCCTTGAATTGAAAACATTCTTTTATTTTTCACGCTTGAATAAAACAAAACTCTCTTTTTTGAAGTATTATTCATCATATTATAAATTGATATGGAATTAAACCTCCATTTGGAATTTCTAAAATTCTATAGGCTCCAACAGTTGCAAACAAAAAAAATATTAAAAATAATAACATCCTACTTGTAAGTTTGGTTTGACAAGTAACTATTAATGGAATCATTAAAATTTCTAAAGATTTGTAATAAAAACTTGACCTAGCGGCCAAATCTGCACTAAACGATAGAAAAACAAATAATAATATTGAAACAAAGTACCCCTTAAGTAAAAGAAATTTTAACTCATCTGAAACTTTAATTTTATCAAAATTTATTATAAATAAAACAAAAATAAATACTCTTTGAAAAACTGCAATACTCAATATTGACACATCTCTTGCAGCTATATCATCAGTTACATAAAATGAATAGTGCGAAAAACTATCCATAGCTAGAAACAATTGTAAATAGTCACTATTTTCAACTATAACTCTTATTGGAATTGAAACAATTAAACTCGCAGCAATAATCAAAATCATTGATTTCTTTGAAATTTTAAATTTTGACATCCAATAAAAAGGCAAGAAAATAATTGCAGAGATATGAAATAAACTTCCTATAAGTATAATTAATATAAATAAAAACGGCTTTTTATTTAATAGTAATGGAATGGATAAAAACACAAAAGCTAATGCCATTCCTTGTCTTATCCCATTTAAATCATAAATTAAAAATAATGTGAAAAAATAAATTATTAAGGAAAGAAAAATATCTGTAGAATATCTTTTAAATATTATATATTTCAAATAAAAAGCTACCGAGAAAAAAGCGAACACAAAAAAACTATAACTATTTATGATTTTTTTCGATATATACATAAAAACCATAAATAGCTTTTCTTCACGTGCTGTAAAAATGTCTCCCACAGATTCGAGGCTGTTAAAAGTAACTTCATATTGACTCCAATCTGTCCCTACACTATACCTAAGGCCTCCAACAACAATAAATATCAAAAAACTCACCAACCTAATATATCGATTCTGGTTTCTGTTGAGATTAGATAAATTATACAGTGAAAAAAAAGCCAGTAAGATTAAAATAAAATAATAGATCATCAATACACTTTTTTGTGACTCATCCGTAAAAAGTTGAAAATTTTTGAAGGCATTAAAGCCAATAAAAATAAAAAAAATGACTTAAGAGGATATTCAAAAACCAGTCGACAATCAAATATTTTTTTTATGGCAAATAAAGTATTACCTGTCAGGATAGCCCTCTTTACTAGGCTTAGCTGTTGAAAAGCAATTAATTTTTTTACAGATTTTATGAATTTTGAAGGAACTTTATTCAACCTAAGCAATTCTTGAAGCGTAATAGAAACTTGAAAATCAGCATAATCTAATATTGTTCTGGTATTATTTGGGATTTCTAAATAGTAATTAGCTAATGGTTTTGTATGAAATGCAACATCATATTTTAATGCTATTCTACACCACAAGTCGCTATCCTCAGTAGTTTTAACTCCTACTTTATACCCCCCCACTTCATTGAAAATTGATTTTGGAAAACAACAACTGGAATTTGAAAATGGCGACATTCCTAATGTTGCAAAAACTTCAAAATAATCCTTCATAATTCCATTTTCATCTCCCTTGAATATCCAATCAAAATCTTCAAACGACATTCTATTATTTTCATAATGGAAGTAATTGTTAATCCCATAAATCCCCGCCTCTGGAAATAATAAAATTAAATTTTTCAATTTATCTAAAAAATTTGTTTCCCAAGAATCATCGGCATCTAAAAAAACCACATAATCAAATTTTGAATTTTCAACGCCAACATTACGAGCCTTAGATACACCTTTATTTTCCTGTTTAAAAAACTTTATTCGTTTATTATTCAGATTTTCAATTTTTATGGCTCCATCATCTTTCGAACCATCATCAACAATTACTATTTCAAAGTTGGCATAAGTCTGATTGAGCACAGATTCAATAGCACGAATAATAAATTCCGACTTATTATATAAAGGTATAATTACTGAAAAAAACAATTCCCTATTCGCATTAGCCATTCTAAAAACAATTTTTAACCGTTAAAAAACCTTCAAGTCCATTCAAGTCCAACTTCAAATCTTTCTTCATTAGAAGCTCAATTTTTCGGGTAGCATCTCCTATAGAATCAACAGCGTCAATTCGTTTGGAACGAAAAAATAATTTACTCTTTGTTTTATTCAAAATTTTATTAAAATATTTTGAAAAAACAATTAAAACAAAATTTACGCTTAGCTTTAAGTAAAAAATAATTTTATTGAATTCGTTCTTTTCTAAAATTGTATGGGTTTCATTCAAAAATAATTTGGCGTGTTTAGGGGCAATTGCAATTGATTTTGCTACCATTCTTGCCAAATTAAATGCATCAAAATTTACAGCTAAGTTTAAATCTACCATTGAGCTCATAGCTGATTCCGCCCAAATGGTTTGAACTGAATAATATTTAGGAATCCTTTTGTCCCATTCATAAAAACCTCTATCTCTAAAATGTGGTGCTTCGCTTAGCAATCCGGAGTGACCACCATTCAAACCAGCGACCGTTGTACTAACTTTACATGCTCCAGAAATAGTAATTGGAAAATCAATTACAACATGGTTTTTTACAAAAAATGACAAGGAGACCGCTGTATAAATATCGGGACTCAATCCTCCTATATAATAACCATTAATTACTTTAATAGCATCTAAGCATGACTTTTTAACCAAACCATGATACAATTTGGGAAGATTAAATTTCATATAATTGATAATACCATCTTCTAGCAAGCCTTCAATCTTACTTTGAGGATTTGACCTATGAATAGAATTGGTATAATAAGGAACAAAAACATATCCCTTGCTACTAGGATAAAAGGCATCAGGCCAATAAAAATCAACAAAAA
>Ga0208115_1000245_pt1 | contig 13248 bp, 11 predicted proteins | sample LakWasMeta4_LOW4_2_FD_183856 | JGI IMG/M metagenome (GOLD analysis project Ga0208115, IMG submission 183856) | Freshwater sediment methanotrophic microbial communities from Lake Washington under simulated oxygen tension - Sediment Metagenome... | ecosystem: Environmental > Aquatic > Freshwater >...
CAGCACACCAAATAAGGAAATCTCGTTGATGAGCGATTGGGCAACGAAACTTCCTGCGATAATAAATGAAGTCAAAAACGAAAATGTAACCAGTTTTGCTGGAGTTCCTTCCTGGATGTTGGTTTTAATGAACAAATTGCTTGAAGAAACCGGTAAAGGAAATTTGCTGGAATTATGGCCAAATCTCGAAGTTTATTTTCACGGTGGCGTTAGTTTTGAACCATATCGTGAACAATATAAAAAAATTCTGCCGAAAAAAAATTTCAAATATTACGAAATATACAATGCTTCTGAAGGGTTTTTTGCCATTCAGGATTTGAATGATTCGAGCGATTTATTGCTGATGCTGGATTATGGAATTTTCTATGAATTCATTCCAATGGATACTTTTGGAACACCAAATCAAAAAACCATTCGGTTGTCAGAAGTAGAACTTTTTAAAAATTATGCTATTGTCATTACCACAAATTCAGGTTTGTGGCGTTATTTGATTGGTGACACCGTGAGGTTTACGTCATTGAATCCATATAGAATTCGGGTGACAGGAAGAACGAAACATCACATCAATGTTTTTGGAGAAGAATTAATGGTCGAAAATACCGATCAGGCTATTGCCAAAGCGTGTCAAATTACTCACACTGAAATAGTGGATTACACTGTTGCTCCCGTTTTTATGAAAGACAAGGATAAAGGAGCACACGAATGGATGATAGAATTCAAGAAAAATCCGGAGGATGTGAAGGTTTTCCAAAAAGTATTGGACGAAACCTTGCAATCCTTAAATTCGGATTACGAGGCAAAACGATTTAATAATATGACGCTGAATCCTTTAATATTAAACATAGCAAGACCAAATTTATTCTATGATTGGTTAAAAGATAAAGACAAATTAGGCGGACAACATAAAATTCCGAGATTGTCGAATGAAAGAGATTATTTGGAACAATTGAAAAATATGCAGGTAGGAGAAAGTATTTGAAAAAACGAAAAAAAAAATTAACAATGAAAAAAATATTATTTATCTATTTGATTTTTCAAATCCAAATTTCATTCGGACAAAATGTTAGAATAGAGATTTCTGATTACTCTCGTAAGATTGATGAGAACGAATATTCAACATATCAATTTGTTAATTCAAGTTATAGTAGCTTAAGACCAACTTTAGTTATTTTGACAAATAAAGATTTGTTTTTAGAGCTTTCGACGAAATTATCAACTTTATACAAAGCAAAACAAGAATATACAGATGTATGGATATTAGGGATAACTAACTTTGATAAAAAAAACATTTCAGAAGTCGAAAAGAATATTATAGAAAAATTTTACAAACACATTATAAAATATCGTATTGATAATGATTTGCCACCATATACTATTGAAAGATTGGAAGCAGACAAAATTTATATAGAACAAGAAAAAGAAATTTGTCGTTATTTGATGTGTAATAGAAAATCTTGAAATATTAACCAGAATGATAACAGTTAATCAATAATAATGAAAAAACTTTTTTTAATAGTGATTGCGATAACTTTTTTGGCTTCCTGCGGACCTCATAGAATGGGTTGTGGTGCAAGAGGGATTTGTGAAGCAAGTAAATAAAATTAATAAAAATACCGATAGTGTCTTTTTACGAGAAAATATGGGATTTAAAACCCGTTATTATTCTTAAATACTTCCTGATTCACTTCTTCGATATAGTTTAAAACTTCTTCTTTCCCAGTAGATTCGGTTGCTGAGGTTACAAAATATTGAGGCATTTCGGTCCAATTGTTAGCAAACATTTTCTTTTTGTAAGCTGCAATATGAGAGTCAATTTTTACTTTGCTAATTTTATCTGCTTTGGTAAAAATGATGCAAAAAGGAATTTCACTTTCGCCCATATAAGCCATAAATTCGATGTCTATATTTTGTGCTTCGTGGCGAATGTCAATGAGGACAAAAGCACAAACGAGTTGTTCTCTTGTCTCAAAATAATCCGTGATAAATTGTTGAAAAACCGATTTTGTTTTCTTCGAAACTTTGGCATAACCATAACCAGGCAAATCGACCAAAAACCAATTATTATTGATCTTAAAATGATTTATCAATTGGGTTTTTCCTGGTCTTCCAGAGGTTTTTGCTAGATTTTTATGATTGGTCAACATATTAATCAATGATGATTTTCCAACATTTGATCGGCCAATAAAAGCATATTCTGGCAAAAAGTCTTTTGGACATTTATCCACTTCGGAATTGCTTACAATAAATTCGGCGGTAGTGATTTTCATGATTATTTTTTAAAGTATTCGCCAGCGTTTAGTGCGCTTTCAAATGAGTATGTGTCAGCCAATCCTCTAGTAATTTATTAAACTCATCTGGACACTCCATCATAGCGGCATGACCGCATTTATCAATCCAATACAAGGTAGCATTTGGCAATAATTCATTGAATTCTTCGGCAACAGACGGAGGAGTAACTCTGTCATTTCTTCCCCAAATTAAACAGGTTTGAACATGCATTTTTGGCAAATCTTTTGCCATATTGTGTCTTATGGCACTTTTAGCAATAGTCAATGTTTTTATTAGTTTTATTCGGTCATTTACTGAGGCGTATACTTCGTCAACAAGTTCTTTCGTAGCCATTTTTGGATCATAAAAAACATCTTGAGCTTTCTTCTTAATGTATTCGTAATCACCTCTTTTTGGGTAACTATCGCCCATTGCGCTTTCGTAAAGTCCAGAACTTCCTGTTAATACAAGACCTGCCACTTTTTCTGGATACATTTTAGTATGATACAACGCAATATGTCCTCCAAGTGAATTTCCCAACAAAATTACTCTGTCAAATCCTTTGAAAGTGATAAAATCCTTCACATATTTTGCGAAAGCTTTTACATTAGTTTTCAAAATACTTTGGGTATAAATCGGTAAATCTGGGATAACTATTTTATAACCTTTTTCAGAAAAATAACTTGCAACGGCATCAAAATTGCTCAAACCTCCCATTAAACCATGTAACACAACAATTGGAGTTCCTTCTCCAGCTTCATAATAGCTGTATCTGCCTTCTTTTTTAAAGTATTTTTCCATACGTTTTATCGCGAATTTTCAATTGTGACAAAGATAGGTTTTAAAAAATTAAAAAAAATTCTTGAAATCAAATTTTATAAATTTTTTCTGTCTATTCAAAAACATTGATAAATCTTCCAAATTCTTTAGTTTTTAAATTTTTGCTATTATTCCTTATTTGAAACATCATTTAAAATTAAATTTTAGGAGGTTTTACTTACGGATTTTTCTCTAAAATCAATAGTTCCATATCACTAGTCAAAAAGTAGCTAACGTTCTGATTGACTAAAAACTAGGCTTTCTTCTTCTAAAGTGGTAAAACTTATCAACAAAGTGGTATTTTGTGGTAAATTGTGGTAATATTTTTTATATTTTTGCTCTACATCATTTAAAATTTTTCACTTGAATACAATTGTCGGAACATATGAATGTAAAGTTGATGCCAAAGGAAGGCTGCTTTTGCCTGCGCCTTTAAAAAAGCAATTGGCTGCTTCTCTTCAAAACGGTTTTGTTTTGAAGCGTTCTGTATTTCAATCTTGTCTGGAATTGTATCCAATGGAAGAATGGGATTTGATGATGCAAAAAATCAATAAACTCAATCGATTCGTTAAGAAAAATAACGACTTCATTCGGCGATTTACCGCAGGAGTAAAAGTAGTTGAAATCGATGCTTTAGGAAGATTACTGGTGCCAAAAGATTTGGTGGCTTTTGCAAGTATTTCAAAAGACGTTGTGTTTTCGTCTGCAGTCAATATTGTTGAGATTTGGGACAAGGATTTATACGAAAAATCGATAAACGGTGAAGATGTGGATTTTGCAGATTTAGCCGAAGAAGTAATGGGAAATACAAATGACGACAATGGAATATCATAATCCAGTTTTGCTTCAGGCATCGGTTGATGGGTTGAATATAAAACCCGATGGCGTTTATGTTGACGTGACTTTTGGCGGTGGCGGACATTCAAAAGAAATATTGAAAAGGCTGGGGACAAACGGAAAATTGTTTGCTTTTGACCAAGACGAAGATGCTTTAGCCAATACTTTGCCTGACGAAAGATTTACATTAATCAATGAAAATTTCAGATTTATAAAAAGGTTTTTACGGTTTTATGGCGTGAAAAGTGTGGATGGAATTTTGGCAGATTTAGGCGTTTCCTCTCATCAATTTGATGTGCCTGAAAGAGGTTTTTCTACTCGTTTTGATGCCGAATTAGATATGCGAATGAGTCAAAAAAATGATTTAAATGCCTATCGAGTAGTCAATGAATATGATGATGCAAACCTGAGAAGAGTTTTTTTGGATTATGGTGAATTGAAAAATGCTCCTGCTTTGGCAAGAACAATTATCGAAGCTAGAGAACATCAACCAATTAAAACTACAGATGAACTGAAAGAAGTTTTGGCAAAATATTTACCGGAAAGAGTTAGAAATAAGATTTTGGCACAAATCTATCAGGCTATTCGGATTGAAGTCAATCAGGAAATGGATGTTTTGAAAGAATTTCTTGAACAATCATTGGAAATTTTAAATTCTGGAGGAAGATTAAGCGTGATTTCTTACCATTCATTGGAAGATCGATTGGTAAAAAGATTTATGAAAAACGGAATGTTCGAAGGCGAACCAGAACGGGACTTTTTTGGCAATTTTTCGGTTCCATTCAAAACCATTGGAAAACTGATTGTGCCTGATAATGCTGAAATCAAAATCAACAGTAGAGCGCGAAGTGCAAAATTAAGAATAGCCGAAAAGATTTAATTAGTCAGAAAGAACAATGAAAAAAGGAGTTTATGACATATTAAAAGCGCGGTTTCTTATTGAAGATGACGCAATAAAAAGTTGGCGATTTATCGTTTTTCTGATTGTTCTCGCCATTATTATGATTGCCAATACCCAACGGTTTGAACAAAAAGTATTCAAGATTGCCGAGTTGACAAATCAAGTTAAAGAACTGCGTTCAGAATTTGTAGACAGACGTTCAGAATTAATGAAACTAAGAATGGAATCAACTGTTTCGGAAAAAATGGTAGAAAGAAAAATATTTCCGTCAACTGTTCCTCCAACAAAAATAAAAGTCAAAAAAGTAGCAGAAGAGAAAAATTTCTTTCAAAAATTATGGCAGTAGAAGATAAAAATATATCCTACAGAATTTATCTGGTAGCTTTCGTCGTCTTTTTGATTGCAATCGCTATTGCTGTAAAATTGACAAATATTCAATGGGTCGAAGGCGATTATTATAGAAAATTAGCCAAAGAAAGAACCGTAAAAAACTTTGTTATTCCTGCCAATAAAGGAAATATTTATTCTGCTGATGGAAGTTTATTGGCCACTTCAATTCCAAATTATGAAATACGATTTGATGCTGTTGCTCCAAAAGCGGAAGCATTCGAAAAAAATGTAAAACCATTAGCCGATTCATTGTCTCTTCTTTTGAGAAAGCCAAGTGGTTTTTTCCTAAACGAATTGCGAAAAGCCAGAGCCAACAAAAACCGATATTATCTTGTAGCTCGCGATTTGAGTTATACCGAATTTGTAAAAATTAAAGGTTTTCCATTATTCAAATTAGGGGCTTACAAAGGTGGAATTATTGTAGAACAAGAAACTGTTCGAGAACATCCAATTGGAAAAATTGCTGAACGAACCATCGGTTACGAAAGAAGAAATCCAGACGGAACTCCAGATGGAAAAGGAATTGAATGGGCTTACAGAAAATATCTCAATGGAAAAGACGGCAAAATTTTAAAACAAAAAATTGCAAAAGGACAATGGAAACCTATTCGTGATGTTAATGAAGTAGACCCGCAAGATGGCTATGACGTGATATCTACAATAGATGTTTTCATTCAGGATATTGCCCATCACGCTTTGTTAAAACAATTAGAAGAATATCAGGCGGATCACGGTTGCGTTGTGGTTATGGAAACCAAAACAGGCAAGATAAAAGCCATTTCAAATCTAGGGAGAGATATTGATGGTTCTTATTACGAAACCACAAATTATGCTTACGCCGAGTCTCACGAACCAGGTTCTACCTTTAAATTGGTTGATTTAATGATTCTTTTGGAAGACAAAAAAATCGATACAAGTGCTGTTTTTAATACTTATGGCGGAATTGTTACTTATTCCGGAAAAGCGGTGAGAGATTCTCATAAAGGAGGTTACGGAAAGATTTCTTTGGCACGTGGATTTGAAGTTTCTTCAAATACGGTAATGGTTCAGGCGGTTTATAATAATTATAAAAATAATCCTTCCCAATTTGTCAATCATATTGATGCAATTGGGTTGAATAAAAAATTAGGATTGGAATTTAAAGGAGAAGGAAGTCCAGTTATCCCTCAGCCAACGGATAAAAACTGGTCAAATCTTTCGCTTCCATGGATGGCTTTTGGATACGGAGTTTCGGTTACGCCTTTGCAAACGCTTACTTTTTATAATGCTGTTGCCAATAATGGTGAAATGGTCAAGCCACAAATTGTTTCCGAAATTAAACAATGGGATAAAACCATTAAAAAATATGATAAAGTCGTAATAAACCCAAAGGTATGCTCTCCGGAAACCATCTTGAAACTGAAAGCAGTTTTATTGAACGTGGTAAAAAAAGGAACAGGTGCTAAATTGTTCTCCAAAGACTTTTCTATGGCAGGAAAAACAGGAACGGCACAAGTAAATTATTCAAAAAACGGAGGTTCTGAGAAATATTATGCATCATCATTTGTGGGTTATTTTCCAGCTGAAAACCCTAAATATTCCTGTATAGTTGTAGTTCATAAACCAAACACTGCAAATAATAATTATTATGGTGCCGATGTTGCCGGTCCCGTTTTCAAACGAATTGCACAGAAAATTTTTACCGATGCGCCTTCGACAAACGAGATAAAAAATATAAACAGAAAAATACAAAAACAGGAAAGTGATTACGATTCTTATTATGCAAAATCACAAAAACAACAATCATCTGTTGTTCCAAATGTAAAAGGAATGTCAGGAATGGATGCGGTTGCTCTATTTGGAAATCTTGGAGTAAAAGTAAAAATCATTGGCGTTGGAAAAGTGAAAACACAATCCATACAAGCAGGAGAAAGTTTAGATAAAAACACAACCATAACATTAGAATTATCGTGATTATTTTAAGAGAAATAATATACAAAGTCGCTATCGAAGCCGTAAAGGGTTCAACTGATATTGCTATCAATAAAATGGAATTTGATTCCAGAAAAATTGGAGCAAATGATGTTTTTGTGGCTATTCGCGGCACGATTTCAGATGGTCACGATTTTATTGAAACCGCTATTTGGAATGGTGCAATTGCAGTTGTTTGTGACACTCTTCCTGAAGCAATTACAAAAGGAATCACTTATATTCAGGTAAAAGACACCAACAAAGCTTTGGCTTATATGGCCGCCAATTATTTTGGAAATCCTTCGCAAAAATTAAAATTGGTTGGTATTACCGGTACAAATGGTAAAACAACAATTGCGTCTTTATTGTACCAATTATTCAAAAAAGCAGGTTTCAAAGTGGGGCTATTATCAACGGTGAAAATTATGGTTGATGATATGGAATACAAAGCCACACATACCACACCAGATTCAATTACGATTAATCATTACCTAAAAGAAATGGTTGATACAGGTGTTGAATATTGTTTTATGGAAGTGAGTTCTCACGGTATTCATCAGGAACGTACGGAAGCATTGCATTTTGTTGGCGGAATTTTCACTAATTTATCACACGACCATTTAGATTATCATCCCACTTTTGCGGAATATCGAGACGTGAAAAAATCGTTTTTCGACAATTTGCCAAAAACTGCTTTTGCTTTATCGAATATCGATGATAAAAACGGGCAAGTGATGCTGCAAAATACAGCTGCTAAAAAATTGACGTATGCCTTAAAATCCTATGCTGATTATAAAGCACAAATCCTCGAAAATCAACTGTCGGGATTGTTATTGAAAATAAACGGTAATGAAGTTTGGGTGAAACTCATCGGAACTTTCAATGCATATAATTTATTGGCAATTTATGGAACGGCGATTCAATTAGGAATGGAAAGTCTGGAAGTGCTTCGATTATTGTCTGACTTAGAAAGTGTTTCAGGACGTTTTCAATTTATTGTTTCCGATTCCAATATTACTGCGATTGTAGATTATGCACACACACCAGACGCATTGGAAAACGTGCTAAAAACAATCAATGATATTCGAACCAAAAACGAGCAATTGATAACAGTTGTAGGTTGTGGTGGCAACAGAGATAAGGCCAAACGACCAATTATGGCTGCGATTGCCACCGAATTGAGCGATAAAGTAATTCTGACTTCTGATAATCCAAGAAATGAAGATCCAGAAGTTATTATCAATGAAATGGAACAAGGTATAGCACCTCAAAATTATAAAAAATCACTGTCGATTACGGATAGAAAGCAAGCCATAAAAACAGCTTGCCAATTGGCTCAGCCTAATGATATTATTCTAATTGCAGGGAAGGGACACGAAACGTATCAGGAAATTCAAGGTGTTCGCCACGATTTTGATGATATGAAAATTGTAAAAGAATTACTAAACCAACTCAATAAATAGAAAGATATGCTGTATTATTTATTCGAATATTTAGACAAAACATTGGATATTTCTGGAACAGGAGTATTTCAATACATCACTTTCAGATCGGCATTGGCATTTATGCTTTCGCTGCTTTTATCTACTATTTATGGTAAAAGAGTTGTTAATTTTTTGCGCAAGCAACAAATAGGCGAAACAGTTCGTGAGCTAGGATTGGCAGGTCAAAATGAAAAAGCTGGAACGCCAACAATGGGTGGTTTAATCATCATTTTTGCGACCTTAATTCCAGTTGTTCTGTTTGCTAAATTGCATAATATTTATATTGTCTTGTTGATTGTAACTACTTTATGGATGGGAACCATTGGTTTCATTGACGATTATATCAAAATTTTCAAAAGAGACAAACAAGGATTAAAAGGAATATTTAAAGTTTTTGGGCAAGTGGGTTTAGGTTTAATTGTTGGAACTGTACTTTACTTTCATCCGGGCGTTAATATTAGAACTGACACTAAAAAATTTAATATCAATTTGAATCAAACGGAAGCCGTAATTAATCCGGCTCCAGTTTACGAAAAATCGACAGCTACGACGATTCCATTTTTCAAAAATAATGAGTTTGATTATGCCGAATTATTGGCTTGGACTGGTGAAGGTTACGAAAAATGGGCTTGGTTAATTTTTATTCCAGTCGTGATTTTCATCATCACGGCAGTTTCAAATGGAGCCAATTTAACCGATGGAATCGATGGATTAGCAGCTGGAACATCGGCGGTATCGGTCTTAGCATTGGGAATTTTCACATTCGTTTCGGGAAATATTATTTTCTCCAATTATTTGAACATTATGTATATCCCAAATTCGGGTGAAATGACCGTTTTTATTGCTGCTTTTGTAGGATCATTGATTGGATTCCTTTGGTATAATTCCTATCCGGCATCAGTATTTATGGGCGATACGGGAAGTTTGACAATTGGCGGAGTAATCGCAGTTCTAGCGATTGCCGTTCGAAAAGAGTTGTTGATTCCTTTATTATGCGGAATATTTTTGGTCGAAAATTTCTCTGTTGTTTTACAGGTTGCGTATTTTAAATATACCAAAAAACGTTTTGGCGAAGGCCGAAGAATTTTTCTGATGGCGCCTTTGCATCATCATTATCAAAAGAAAGGCTATCACGAGAGTAAAATTGTAACTCGATTTTGGATTGTATCCATAATGCTGGCCATATTATCAATCGTGACATTAAAATTAAGATAATGAGATTGGTAGTTTTAGGTGGTGGCGAAAGTGGTGTAGGAACTGCAATTCTTGGCAAGAAAAAAGGATATGATGTTTTTGTGTCTGATTTTGGAAAAATAAAGGAAAGTTACAGAGAAGTTCTTATCATTAATGGGATTGCCTGGGAGGAAGAAACCCATACAGAAACCCTGATTTTGAATGCCGATGTGGTGATGAAAAGTCCGGGAATTCCCGAAAAATCACCAATAGTAAAAAAATTGGTCGAAAAAGGAATTCCAGTGATTTCAGAAATTGAGTTTGCGGCACCATTTACAAAGGCAATCACGATTGGAATCACGGGGAGCAACGGGAAAACAACAACAACAATGTTGACGTATCATTTGTTAAAATCGGCAGGATTGAATGTAGGATTGGGAGGCAATATCGGGAAGAGTTTTGCTTGGCAGGTTGCAGATGATAAATACGATAGTTATGTGCTGGAGTTGAGTAGTTTTCAGCTTGATGGAATCATAGATTACAAACCGCACATTGCCATTATCACGAATATAAGTCCGGATCATTTAGACCGATACGAGTATAAATATGAAAAATATGTTGCTTCGAAATTTAGAATAACAATGAACCAAACCGAGGAGGATTTCCTCATTTATGATGCAGATGACGAAGCAATTGCAGAATGGTTCAAACACAATAAAACAAAAGCCCAACTAATTCCTTTTTCACTGACAAAAACATTCGAAAACGGAGCATTTATAAAAGACAAAAATATGGAAGTAAACATCATCAACGAAGAAGAATTCACAATGGAAACCGAAACTATGGCACTTGAAGGAAAGCATAATATGAAAAATGCAATGGCGGCAACTTCTGTGGCAAAATTGATGAAAATTAGAAATGCGACAATTAGGGAAAGTTTGTCCAATTTTCAAGGAGTGGAACATCGTTTGGAGAAAGTGTTGAAAATTCAAAATGTGCAATACATCAACGATTCAAAAGCAACGAATGTGAACGCTACTTTTTTTGCATTGGATAGTATGAATACGCCAACGGTTTGGATTGTTGGTGGAGTTGATAAAGGAAATGATTACAATGAGTTGATGTCTTTGGTTCGCGAAAAAGTGAAAGCCATCATCTGTCTGGGTATTGATAACAAGAAAATTATCGATGTTTTTGGTAACGTGGTTGATATTATGATTGAAGTCAATAATATGGAAGATGCCGTGAAAATGGCTCAACGCTTAACCGAAAAAGGAGACACAGTATTGTTGTCTCCAGCTTGCGCCAGTTTCGATTTATTCGAAAACTACGAAGACAGAGGAAATCAATTTAAACAAGCGGTTAAGAATTTATAAAAAAAGCTATGAGGTAAACGGTCTTAGACCCAAAACCCAGAACCCAAAACCTAAAAAATGAAAGAACTAATAAACAATCTAAAAGGGGACAGAGTAATATGGTCATTCGTGGCTTTATTAGCGTTGTTTTCATTTATGCCTGTTTTTAGTGCGAGTAGTAATTTGGCTTATATTGGTCACGGTACAGGAAATACAATTAGTTATTTGTTGAAGCATTTGGCTCATATTTTCATTGGTTTTATCATTATTTATTGGGTTCATAAAGTGCCATTTCATTATTATAGAGGAATTTCAAAAATTGCGCTGCCAATAGTATGGCTATTATTAGGCTACACAATGATAAAAGGAACTGTTATTGCTGGAGCCAATGCCAGTCGATGGATACAAATACCGTTTATTGGAATTTCATTTCAAACATCAACATTTGCAGCTATTGTTTTGTTTGTTTTTACAGCAAGATATTTAGCAAAAAAGCGAGAAGAGGAAGTTAGTTTTAAAGACTCACTTATAGAATTATGGCTTCCTATTTTTATAACTTTAGGATTTATTTTACCTTCCAATTTCTCTACAGCAGCCTTGATATTTTCGATGATTTTAATGCTGACTTTCGTTGGTAAATATCCATTGAAATATTTAGGATTCATAATTGGAGCAGGATTTTCGGCATTATTATTATTTATTTTGTTGGCAAAGGCATTTCCAGATTCTCATTTGTTTAGTAGAGTCAATACTTGGGAAAGCAGAATTGAAAATTTTAGAACCAACAAACCAGGCGAAGACGATTACCAAATCGAAAAGGCAAAAATTGCCATTGCTTCTGGCGGAATTTATGGACTTGGACCAGGAAAAAGTGTGCAAAAGCACTTTTTGCCACAATCTTCTTCCGATTTTATTTATGCCATTATTGTCGAAGAATGGGGATTAATAGGCGGTTTGGGAATTTTGTTTTTGTATTTATTGCTGTTTTTTAGATTTGTAATTGCCGCTCATAAAGCAAATTCATTGTTCGGGAAATTGTTAGTTGTTGGACTTGGTTTTCCAATGATTTTTCAGGCGATGATAAATATGGCTGTTGCAGTAGAATTATTGCCGGTAACAGGTCAAACGTTACCGCTTATTAGTAGCGGTGGAAGTTCTATTTGGATGACTTGTATTGCTTTGGGAATTATCATAAATGTGACCAAAAAAGAAGAAGAAATTGCTCAGGAAATAAGTGATAAAGCGAGGAGAGAAGCGGCGTTACAAAAACTAATTGACAAGCAATTAGAAGAGGAAAACGAGGATGAAATTGATGCCGAAGAAAATTATTCTATACAAGATAATGCGGGTAATCCAATGAATGCTGTTTTGAATAAATAATTCATCAAAAAAAATGAAAAAATTAAAATTCATATTAAGTGGAGGCGGAACAGGAGGACATATTTATCCTGCGGTAGCTATTGCCAATGAATTGAAATCTCGTTTTCCTGATGCAGAATTTCTTTTTGTGGGCGCCAAAGATAAAATGGAAATGCAAAAAGTTCCTCAAGCAGGTTATAAGATTGAAGGACTTTGGATTGCTGGTTTACAACGAAAATTGACCTTGCAAAACGCTATGTTTCCATTCAAATTAATCGATAGTTTATGGAAATCTCGAAAAATAATTAAGCAGTTTAAACCTGATGTGGTCATTGGAACCGGTGGTTTTGCTTCGGGACCATTGTTGCAAATGGCAAATATGATGCATATTCCAACGGTGATTCAGGAACAAAATTCCTATCCGGGAATTACCAATAAATTGTTGAGCAAAAAAGCGAATAAAATTTGCGTTGCCTACGAAAATTTGGAACGTTTTTTCCCAAAAGAAAAAATGATTTTGACGGGGAATCCAGTGCGTCAGGATTTAATTGACATCGAAAGTAAAAGAGCAGAAGCGATTCAATATTTTAATTTGGATGCCAATAAAAAAACTTTGTTGGTTCTTGGCGGAAGCCTTGGAGCAAGAAGAGTCAACCAATTAATTGAAAAAGAATTGGATACTATTCTTTCTCAAAATGTGCAGGTTATCTGG
>Ga0208115_1000247_pt1 | contig 13247 bp, 16 predicted proteins | sample LakWasMeta4_LOW4_2_FD_183856 | JGI IMG/M metagenome (GOLD analysis project Ga0208115, IMG submission 183856) | Freshwater sediment methanotrophic microbial communities from Lake Washington under simulated oxygen tension - Sediment Metagenome... | ecosystem: Environmental > Aquatic > Freshwater >...
CGGCAGGGAAATTCCTTTGGCATAGAGCGGTAGACGTGTTCTAGCGTACAGCCAAGCCGAGCCACCTAAAATCACATACAGCGGAAAATTAAAATAGAATTCGATGATATGGTTTGCTGTAAAAGGCGTATCTCGAATGGCGACCTGATGCCAAGAGTTATCCTGCTCAGCGAAGTAACTACCTGCCCAGTAAACTGCAAAGGTGTAAATGCTAATCCACATGGTCAGGGTAAAATAACGGCGAATTTCTTCCCTTGGTGCCAGTTTGTCCAAATTACGATCACGCGAAACCCATAAATAGCCCCACATTCCAGTAACAAAAAGGGCGATGACAACTAATTCAATATTGAAAAGTCGCATCCAGTAAGTTTCAAATGCAGGTTCAGAGGAATCCAAACCTGTCGATATTGCAAATTCGCCTTGATACAAACGCAAACTGATATAGATGACGGTTAGAATCCCAAAGCCTTTGAGATATTTTGGTAAATCCTCTAAATACCAAGGTACTTTGCTGTCATTTGTTAGCAATGAAGGTAATTGCTCAGATGTTGTAGCCATAATCTTATCCTCTTTGGAATTAATTAAATTTAGGAATCACTGGCGCGGTGATACTGGATATAAAACGCTCGCCTATTGAGCCATCATAAAAAACCAGCAAACCACCGATACGGCTATCAGAATCGCGGATAAGCCCATCTAATTTTTCAGATTCCCATAACGCATCTTTGGCAATAATCGTCATCGTCCGTTCTTCCCCAGATTCGATTGGTGCAGGGTTGTCCATACTCAAACCTTCTGGTGCTATCATTGTGTCTGTATTATCTGAAATCGGCATGGGTGCGGCTTTATTGAGAAAACGAACATTGGCGGTTGCAAACTCTCCTATTTGAATCGGCTTATCGCTTTTATTGTTGATTTTCACCAGAAAAGTCATGGCTCGTTCTGGTATTCGATATTCCGCTTTTAAGGTATCGACTTCAACCACGCCTGCATTGACTTGTGCTGATAGTGGTAATATCTGATCGAGCGAGGCTTGCAACGGAATGGCTTTGGGATACTGATTTATCGTCATCCAGTTAGCCCCCAGCACTAATAAAGGCACGCCAATCAAGATTACTTTTCCGATAAGCTTATCCTGCTTTGTGACCAGTTCATCTTCCAAACCTGCTTGTAACATACGGTATCTGGCAATGAATAAGGGTCGCCGTACCCACCAGAGCAACCAGCCCGCCGCTAACGCTCCCCAAAAGATATGCCAGAATATGCCATTACTCAGTCCATAGGTTTCCATATCGATGACTTCACCATTAATGGTTTTGACTTCGTTGCGAAAATCGTCTGCATTGCCTGCTATTTCAAGCCATACGCCAGGCCCCATTACCTGTCCAGCATCTTTCAAATTAAAAAATGGATGGATGTGATAACGTCCTGGTAAACGTCCTTTCAGAACAATCTTAAAGCTGTAATCCCCACCTGGTTGCAAGGCGACTGAATTGGTATAAGGCTTACCGTTCAAATAGCGTTCGGTTCTAATTAATACAGGTCCTGGTGTCGATATGTTCAAAAAAGCGGCATCAGGTTTTGGCACACTGACGGGCCAATCTTCGGCCACATGAAATTTACCGCTAACACTGATTTCTTCATTGACCGCAAATTTTTGTGTAGACCATTGCACGTCATACCATTGAATAGTGCGCATTCTGATAAACGGTTCTAAGGCTTTTTCGCCATGTGCATTAGCAGTTTGCGTATTCAATGAAAGAGCTAGACTCAGCAACACCAAGAATTTTATGAATAATGTTTTCATGCCTCGTCTCCTTTAGATTTTGGTAAGATAACGAACCGTTGCAAACCACTTTCCGATATACCACCATAAGGTGTACATCAAAGTGCATAACAGAGCCGAACAAAAAGCGGATAGCGGTGTTGCATATTGACCGTAGGTACGCAATGTTCCTCTTTCTATAATCCGTAAATATTCGGGCATACCTGTCCGTATGTACTGAAAGCCGTATAAATCAGCAACTGTCAATTGCCCGTTAGCGTATTGAACAGGCTCATGAAACATTCCGATAATGGGCCAGTTACTGGGATAAAACAGCAATGCAAAAGCACTCCCACCCAATATTGCGGTCACCGTCAGGCTATTACTCAACATTAAAATCACATCTAAAACCAGTGCGCTAGGTAACATGGTCGATGGGAGTACCATATTAATGGGGAAAAAATTCCAGTAGTGATAGGCAAATATGCGAGCAATCCACGTTCCTATTGATAAAGCCGCTACACATAAAGTCGCACCCAACGGTAGCCGAAATTTCTCCCACATTACCATTTGCACGGCCGCTGGAAAGGTAATCCCCATCAGGGGTGTTACCAATGGCCACCATTGCCGATCTTTCCAATCTATCCAGAAATCCCAATCGCCAACAGTCAGCGCGAAATGTAGATGAAAAGAGCCAATAAATAAAAATAACGCCAATACCAAAATGAGATAATCATAAGCACGGCTGATGCGGGCTTTTTCTCCAGTATAGGGTTGAAAAAATTGTTTTTTTAAGTTTGCAGACATGTTAGCGTCTCCCAAATAGTTTCATTGTGAATACTCAATGTTGTTATTCTGTATAGGTCAGCGTATGGTGAATCTTACTGAACAGCCATTGAGGGGACTGGCTCAACTTAAACTTAACAATACGCCTGAGTAATACATTAAGCTGAGAAAGAAGCTTTGTTAAATGATTAAATTTCATGCCCTTATTGAAACAATACATAATCAATCTATCTGTTTAATCACTACCCTAATGTCAACTTAACGGCTATCGAAAATACCCTAATGCTTAATTTAAGAACCTTTGATTTGAATTTATTGGTGGCATTTGATGTGCTGATGAGTGAGTTGAACGTAACTCGTGCTGCTGAAAAAATGTTCCTCACCCAATCGGCGATGAGTCATATTTTGACCAGATTGCGTCAACAACTTGATGATCCTTTGCTAGTCAAAACGCCTAGCGGCATGAAACCAACGGAAAGGGCATTAGCCTTAATAGAACCGATTAGGGTTGTGTTGGCAGAAATGGAGCGGCTAATTCAGCCGCCAATGGAATTTGAAGCGGAAACGAGTCAGCGGCGTTTTGTGATTGCCGCCACTGATTACATGGAGTTTTTGTTATTGCCCGAATTATCCAGACTAATCGAGCAACTGGCACCCAATATCAATCTTCATGTCAAACGTACCGAGTCATCGTTTCCAGCGACACAATTAGAGAACGGTAACTTGGATGTCGTACTTGGTTTTGAATCGGTACTCAATCCACCCGCACACTTAAACTGTGAATTTTTATTCAACGATCAAATGGCTTGTGTGGTCAGACAAAATCATCCGTTGATAAATAAAGCACCTTCACTGAATGATTATCTGGCAGCTCCACATATGCTGATTTCTCGGACAGGCAGCCACCAAGGCTTAATCGACCAAAAACTGATGGAACAGGGATTAGAAAGAAGAGTTCAACTCATCGTACCGCATTTTCTTTCCGCTCCGCTGATTGTGTCTAAAACCGATATGATTTTATCCCTACCCCATCGTATCGCCGAAGAGTTTAAAAAATTGGCTGAACTAACAATATTTCCAGTACCTATCGAATTACCTACTTATAAGCTGGTGATGATTTGGCATCCACTGCGTGAGAAGGATAAAGCACATCGTTGGCTACGAGACAGAATCACTGCGATAGGTCAGAAAATTGATACCAATGCGCGTTAAGTTATCTGCCCGATAAACCTGCGGATAAGGGCTTAACCTGCAATAAATAATACGGTGGTTTTGATTTGGCTACGCCCCCGTTAAGCGTTGCCGATTGATGAAGTCGATTAACTACCGCATACAATTGCCCATTTGACCCGAAACTGAATGAGTCCACCCAAGACAGTTTAGGGCATTGAGCGAGTTGTCGATAAGTTTTGTCGGCAGTAATAACGCCAATAGCATTTGCCGCTAATTCACCCAAGTAAATATTATTATCTTTGTCGATACTGATACCGTCTGAAATCGGCTTAGCACTGTAGCGTTGCACTCGTTCCGACAAATCCTTAGCCTCTAATTGCTCATTAATTAAATCGCTGGCTTTTATTCGGTAAAGGCTATGTCCGTGCATCGCTCCAAAATAAACCCATTCGTTATTCAAGTCTTCGGTAATTGGATTAACACCAATATGTGGACGTATCAGCTTGCCTGAACCGTCCTTGATTTGAATCGGTATATTGTCTACTGCTAAATCAACATTTTCTGGAATAACGCTATGATGTCCTTGCAAAACGCGACGCGCTTTACCATTGTTTAAATTGACAACAATTAATCCTGCATTATGTCCGCCTGCGGGATCACTGATAAAAATATGATTGTGACGAAGATCGACCGAAAAATCGTTAACAAAGCTATCTTTTGGTGTTATCGGGTTCGGCAAATAGATAACCTTGTGTAGATGATTAGCTTTAGTATCCCAGCCAACCAATTTCGGTGTTACACCGCTACGCATACCATTATCCAACATCCAGACAATACCGTTGGCATCGGCCCTTATCCCCAGTACCGAATCGAGTTTAAATTCAGCAGTTGAATCTGCGGCGGCTAAGACGGCATTTGGAAACGGGGTCAGTGCATTATTTTTATACTCAACCACCGTGTATTGCGGATTATAAAATTGGTGCATACTCATTATAATTCGACCATTATCCATAATGGTTACATTGCCTGGTCCTGAATCCAGACTGGCAATCACATCGAAATTTGATCCTGTATCAGCAATAGCTTTGAAAGTACAAAGTAATAAAACTACCATAATTTTATTTACGATTTTCATAACTCGCTCCTAATTAAAATAATAAACAGTCAATACATTACTTCATTAAATTAGGGAGTAGTAAATGAACATTATTCATATAGATATTCATCTATTTTATAACGGCATGAAAATCATAAATGCAAAGGTATTCAGGTGTTACTTAAGAAGATCAACTCGTAAGGCGCAATGCGCCGTATGTGGCTCTATAAACCAACACAGCCTCGCGTTTCGTTGGGTTGGTTATCACCAGTCCACTTTAATATTTCATTTGCGTGATAAAGTAGCGCAAACCGAAACAAAAAGGAATACACAATGAATTACTGGCTAATGAAATCCGAACCCGATACCTTTAGTATTGACGATTTAATACTACGACCTAATCAAACTGAACCGTGGGATGGTGTGCGTAATTATCAAGCGCGGAATATGATGCGTGATGATATGAAGTTGGGCGATTTAGTATTTTTTTATCATTCTAACTGTGCGGAGGCGGGTATCGTGGGCATTATGGAAGTGGTGAAAGAAGGCTATCCTGACTCATCCGCGTTTGATCCTAACGATAAACATTTTGACCCAAAAAGTGATGCGACTAAACCACGCTGGATGCGAGTTGATGTGAAATATGTCAGACGATTAGCGCGGACTATCACTTTAAAAGAACTCAAACTTAAAACAGAGTTAGCCGATTTTACGCTAGTAAAAAACGGTAATCGTTTGTCTATTATGCCTGTCAGTAAAGTGCAATGGGATTTTATCCTCGCCTTGGAGTAAGCCAGTTATGAACACTAAGCCCTACATCACCGCCACACAAACGTGGTTAAGCTCGATTATTATTGCTCATAATATCTGTCCCTTCGCAAAACGCGAGCAAGAACGCGGTAGCATTCGTTTTAACGTTGACCAGAATACCGATATGGAAGCGTGTTTAATGAACTTGATGCAAGAATGTGCGCGACTCGATAGCGAGTCGGATATTGAAACTACGTTACTGATTTATGCGAATGCCTTTAAAGTATTTGATGATTATCTGGACTTTTTGGCATTGGCAGAAGAATTGTTAATTGATCAAGGCTATGAAGGCATTTATCAACTGGCAAGTTTTCATCCTAATTATTGTTTTGACGGTGCGAGCTTAGACGATCCTGCGAATTATACTAACCGTTCACCGTATCCGATGTTGCATCTGTTGCGCGAAACCAGTATTGAACGAGCCGTCAGTAGCTACCCTGATGTGGAAAATATTCCACAACGCAATATTGCATTAACACGACAATTAGGATTGGATAAAGTGAAAACTTTATTAGCAGCGTGTTATTCATCGGGTGCATAGTGTTATGATTGTGTATCCATAATACACATAGTAATTCAATACCTTATAAAAAACAGCAATATGAAACCCTTTAAGAATTTTTTTCGCTCTGAGCGGTTTGAAATAAATTGGAAACCCTTGGTGGCACAGGGCGTTGTCATCATGTTAACGGGTATTGCCTTGGTGATGGTCTGTATCGTGCGCCCTAATGTCATTATTTTGTCGGCAAGAGAATTATCGTGGTTGCCTGCCAGTGGCATGGTAATTTTAGCGTTGGGATTGGTGGAGTGTCTTGATGCGTTTCTTGCCGAAGAGACCCGCGATTTTTTGCAAAATCTGCAAGTCGGCGTACTGGATACGGTAATCGGTGCATTGATTATTTTAAGTGTTGCCGATGAACCTGCCCGCTTTAGTATGATGATTGCCAATTATCTTATTGTGCGTGGCGTTGTGCGTGTAACGCTGATTTATGCCTTGCAACTGCCGCGTGCCGCGCTGTCTTCTATTGGCGGTTTTCTATCCATTGTTATGGGGTTTATGATTTGGATGGGTTGGCCATCAACAGCAGGTTGGTTTCTGTCTTTATGTTTGAATATCGAAGTGGCAGTGCGCGGCTGGGCAGTGATTATTTTCGCGCTGTGGGTGAAAAAACAGAAAGAAGATGAGCTGTTGGGTGTTCGATGACTTGTCACATTAATAATTTTCCACGAAAAGCACGAACAGTATGTTGCGCAGTACTTATTTTTCGTGCTTTTTGTGTTTTTCGTGGAAAAATGATTTAGTCGATTTTTGCAATACTTTCTTCAGACTCAGCTACACGTTCAGTCTCTTCTTGCACTCGCTCTGCTTCTGTTGCAGGTTGTTCAGCCGTTTCACTGATAAGTTCGACATTTTCAGCATCATCAGTTTCGGCTAAGGTTGCCATAAATATGGCAAACCACGGTTGAGTCTTAGCTATATCAAGGTCAGGGTCTGCCATAATTTCTTCGGCTTCTGGTAAGTAGCCTTTGCTTTTGGCGTTTTCTAAGGCATCTAAACAGGCTTGTCTTTCATCGCGTAGACCATAAATACAGGCAAGATTATAAGAGGCTGATCCCGCTTGAATAGCATTGGCTTGTTCAAAGTAACTTTTTGCCTGTTCATATAACTCGTCATGACTATCAACGGCTTTTAGTCTTGCCAAATCCATATAGGCAACACCGCCATTAATTGCCGCACCCAAATAGGACGGGTTAAGCAACAAACAAAAAGAAAATTTCGCAATCGCTTCATCATAAAGCCTAATAGCTTCATCACCAGCCTTAGTTTTGGCTTGGTGTAATAAAGCAAAGCCCCAGTTGTATAAAGTTTCAGAGCGTAGTGGGTCGCCGATTAATACTTCAGCATAATCTTGATACGCTCCTTTATACAATGAATCAGCAACTTTTCCTTCGCTTACCCGCGCGGTTGCGGTCTGGTTAATCGCCGCAGTTAGAATTTTTCTTTTAGTGAATGATTCTAATAAAGACACAAATATCTCCTCAATGGTTAGTTATTATTTATTTAGAGGCTATGGCAAAGCTATGTACCCATGCTAAACCATCATCATTCCATGTCATACCCGCGTGCATTCTTAATATAATGTCTTTATACATAGCTAAATTAGGATAGCCTTCTGCTTGCGCATCGGCATCGGTCATATCGCCTAAACGTTGGCGAGTTACATTCGTGACAACAAAACTCACGCCTTCTAATTCAAAGGTTTCATTGGGATAAGCATAAAGACCATCACGCCGCTGTTGGGTTTTGGTACCCGCAAGCGCGGAAGCAACTAATTTTGGGTGAGTAACTAAACGCTCGATTGAACAGGTTCTTGCGGGGTAATTTTCCATTGCGAATTCCATCTAAGTTAAAAGCGAGCATTTTATAGCACAATCGCCTTAATATCAGGCATCTAAAAATATGTTTTTAGTTCTCGACATAAGCAGTACAGAGCTAAACACCCGCCCAACGACAGCCTGTTGCACATTGCCAATTTATGAGGGCTTTTTATTAAGCGAATCTAAGCCTGTCAATTGCCTTTGATTATCTGAAATTATTGCTATTTTACACGACAGTGTTAACCATTTTTTGTATCGTGAATCCTACGATGGACAGGATTTATTTACGGAATCAAAGGCTTTTCTCCAGTCTAACATCGCGTAAAATAGCTATTTTCATTGAGTCACTACCCACTCTAAATTATCTTGCTTTTCAATAACTAAAAAAAACTTTATAATGCTCGGTTCAATGGGGCATCCCGCTCCTCCTTGCTTTACTCTCTGCTTAAGACACAGAGGGAAGGCTTAACCCGAAAGGAAAAATAATGCGACATTATGAAATTGTCTTTTTAGTTCATCCTGATCAAAGTGCGCAGGTTCCTGCGATGGTTGATCGTTACAAGTCAACTATTGAATCTGCCGCTGGTAAAATTCACCGTTTAGAAGATTGGGGTCGTAGACATTTAGCTTACCCTATCAAAAAAGTACATAAAGCTCATTATGTATTAATGAACGTTGAATGTGACCAAGCCACATTAACTGAATTAGAAAGTAGCTTCCGTTTTAATGATGCTATTTTGCGTAGCATGACCTTAGTACAAAAACAGGCGATTACTGAGCCTTCTATCATTGCAACTACTACTGCTGATGAACATAAAGCAGCTGAATCAAGAGCAAAAGATGCTGCCGCAAGAGAAGCAGCAGCGGCTGCGGCTAATGATGATCTTGATATTGATTTAGATGATGTCGATGAAGATTTCGACGCTGATGAAATCGCTGACTAACCTTTTAACACTGAGATAGAGAATTAATATGGCCCGTAACGTTAGACGCAAAAAATTCTGCCGCTTCAGTTCAGAAGGTGGTACAGAGATTGATTATAAAGATATGAATCTTTTAGGTGATTACATTACTGAAACTGGCAAAATCGTTCCTAGCCGTATCACTGGAACGAGTGCTAAGTATCAAAGACAAATGTGTGTAGCAATTAAACGTGCGCGTTTTATTGCTTTGTTGCCTTATTGCGACGCACATAAATAAGTTGTCAGCTAGGCACAGTCAGTGAGTTTTTTAGCGGCGTATATTATGCGAGGTAGGATGCAAGCCGTTTTGGTGGCATCCTTGTTAGCGTTAATATCGTTATTTATGCACCCACTGATTAAGCCTGTAATCATTATTGTAAGTTTTGCTACCATCGCGCTAGTTACCCTTAGAAGGGGCGCGTTAGAGGGGCTTTATACATTGCTTTATGCCACGGCTGCAACCGCCTTATTAGGTGGATTGCTGGTTGGCGACGCTTCATTTGTATTGTTGATGCTGGTGTCTTGCTTAACGATGTGGCTACCCGTTTGGTTAGTTGCCGTGGTGTTAAGAGAAACGCGCTATTTGGCACTGGCAGTTGAACTTGCCGTCTTCATTGGCGTGTTAGGTGTGGCTGGCTTTTATGCTTATGCTGGTGATCCTTCGACAACGTGGCAAGCGGCATTCGCACCGTTATTGGAAATGTTACCAGAAGATGCGCCTGTGCAAGGAGTGCGTGACTGGATAACCATGTTTTCGCATTACATGACGGGCGTGTTTGCCGCAAGTACTTTATTTGCTGTGCTATTTGGTCTATTTTTAGGGCGATGGTGGCAGTCGGTACTGTACAATCCAGAAGGGTTTAAACGGGAATTTTTGTCTTTACGGACAGGCTCACGTTTAGCTATTAGCAGTATTATTGTGGTGATTGTGGCAAAAACCACTGAAGGGATACTTGCTGAAATGGCATGGAATGTCATCATATTGCTGTTTGTGTTGTATTTGTTTATTGGCACATCGGTACTGCACACGATGTTTTCCAGCATGAAGCAAAGCAAATATTTAGTCCCCTTGTTCTACATAACAATGTTTTTGATTCCTCATGTCATGTTGCCTGTTGCTTTAGTCGGGCTGTGTGATGCGTGGTTTAACTTACGAAAAATACCATCGACATCATCGCGCTAATGCGGAGAAGTGGTCGATCATTAACCGAAAACTGAGGTATTACAAAGATGGAAGTCATTCTTCTTGAAAAGATAGCAAACTTGGGTAATCTGGGCGATAGAGTCACTATTAAAACAGGTTACGGTAGAAACTATCTTGTTCCACAAGGTAAAGCTGTTCCTGCAACAGCAAGCAAAATCGCTGAATTTGAAGTACGTCGTGCTGAACTTGAAAAAGCCGCTACTGAAAAACTATTAGCCGCTCAATCACGCGCCTTAGCATTATCTAAATTAGCGGTTGTCATTACCCACAAAGCGGGCGATGAAGGTCGTTTATTTGGTTCTGTTGGCACACAAGCGATTGCTGAAGCAATTACTGCTGCTGGCGAAGCGGTACAAAAACACGAAGTTCGTTTACCACATGGCACTATTCGCCACATTGGTGACTACGATGTTGTTGTTCACTTACACAGCGATGTAAACGCAACAATTTCAGTCAAAATTGCACCTGAAGCTTAATCCTTAAGCTGATATCTGCACTGAGACCTCGAAGGTTTTTCAAGCCTTCGAGGTCTTACTAAATATCTATCCCGCCTTGCCATTATGCGCATTCTTTACTCCGCTGTTTTTTATTTAATCATTCCTTTCGTGTTATTGCGTCTTTATTGGCGCGGCTTTAAAACACCTCATCATCGGCAACGATGGAATGAACGTTTTGCTCTGTACACTCAACATTATCCACAAGGCGTTATCTGGTTTCATGCCGTATCCGTCGGTGAAGTTGAAGCACTTTTCCCGCTAGTTAAACAGATGCAAATCCTGCATTCAGACACGCCGATACTCATTACCACCATGACACCGACAGGTTCAGCGCGTGTTAAAGCTGTGTTGGGCGATGCCGTTGCCCATGTCTATGTGCCTTATGATTTACCCGATGCCGTGTATCGCTTCATGCAGTGCTTTAAGCCTAAGCTAGCGGTGATGATAGAAACTGAAATCTGGCCTAATCTGTTTACTTATTGCGGAAAAAATAATATTCCACTCTATATCGTCAATGCGCGTATCGCGGCAAAATCAGTGACTAATTATCAAAAGCTATCCGCGTTGATTCATCCTGCATTGGCGCAAGTGCGTTTAATTGCCACTCAAACTGAAGACGATAAACAACACTTTATTGCCATCGGTGGTATTAAAGACAAGGTTAAAAACCTAGGTAATATCAAATTTGATGTAGAAATCGCCCAAAACACCATCGACCAAGGCGTACAACTCAAAGCCGATTTATTCAAAAACCGTTTTGTGTGGCTGATTGCCAGCACCCATAAAGATGAAGAAGCTATCTTTTTGGAACTTTACCCCATTATCAAAGCCAAAATTCCTGAATTATTATTAGTGATAGTACCGCGCCATCAACAGCGTTTTGCGGATGTAAAAAAGCTGTGTGAAGCACAATTCAATACTGTGATGCGTACGTCTAACATAAAGGTAACTGACCAAACAGATGTTTATGTCGTCGATAGTATTGGCGAATTAAAAATGTTTTATGCGACAGCCGATATTGCTTTTGTCGGTGGCAGTATGGTTGCCGCTGGTGGACATAATATTCTCGAAGCCGCCGCCGTTGGTGTGCCTGTTTTGTTTGGTCCTTATATGCACAACTTCAAAGAAATAGCCGATGGTGTATTAAAACAGCAAGCCGCCATTCAATGCCAAACCACAGAAGACGTGGTACACGCGGTATTTGATTTATACCAACAACCCGATTACCGAACAGAATTGTGTGCCAGAGGTAAAGCCTTTATTCTGAACAATCAGGGGACAGTAGACAGAATTTGTCAGATACTTGATTTTGCCTAAATGAAATTACGAAGTTGCTTTTATTGTATTTGGACTAAAGCGGGAATTTATTCGCGTTAATGCTAAATCCTTAACTTGAGAACAAAGCGTGGGAACGAATGAACTATATTTATGTTGGCTCATGCCAAATCAACACAAACGCTTTGCAATGTTATAGCTAAAGCAAAATAAATTGATGCCAATCGTGGTGAGCTTGTCGAACCACATTCATACTTCGACAAGCTCACCACGAACGGTTTTTTAATCACAAATACTGCGTTTGCTATAAAACAAACCCGCAATTTTTAGGTTGCCATGATGGGCATTTCACATTCTTCTTTGGCTTGGAAAAATCGTTTAAAGCAGGGCATGAAGCTGATAGTGATGGGGATTGAGAAGAAACAATAAATGGCTGCCGCTTCACCTGTGGAAATATTAAATAGCCATTGGGGCATAAATAAGGTGGCTAGAGCCATAACGCAATGATAAGTGGAAATTCTGTAGTTGTTTTTCCATAAAAAGCCACTTAACGCCAAGCCAAATAATGAGCCATGAGTGACAAATAATCCGAAGGCACTGCTGATGTGATAACCAATGTGATATTTGCCCATAAATAAGCAAGCAACCATGTCACCGATAAAATTGGGTGCTATATCAAATAATTGCCATTGTTGTGGTAGGAAACTACAGATAATAAATGAACCGCTTAATGTTGCGCCGATTTGCGTGGCACGTTTTAAGGCATTAGGGTCAGTTGAATAGGTTGCTAAGGCGGGCATAATGGCAAACGCCTGTAAGGCGATATGGTAAGTGGATAATTCACTCAAAAATAAGTTCGCTCCATAACCACATTGATCAGCGACTGGGTAAGCAAAATATTGGATAAATTCCATCATAGCAAAATGCAAAATAGCATAAGCTCTTGCTGTTCTCACCCAAAAAGATTCTGACTTGTCTGCAAAAGTGATACCCGAAGCAATAACGCCAACCACACCAAGGCTGAGCGACATATTGGCACTAAAACACATAATTTATTCCTCTCCTAATGTAAATAAAAAGATATTATCGCGCATTTCGCAATAATAGGGGATAAACCAAAATAATGTCCACACTCTTATTATGCCCTTGCGCATACCCACACATCAACACGCGCTACGCCTGCTTTTTTTAAGGAGATTGCTAATTCATGCACTGTTGAACCTGTCGTCATCACATCATCAACTATAGCAATATGCCCTGCTGTTATTGGTTTAACCATAGAAAAAGCATTTTTCATATT